>Ga0268357_100269_pt1 | contig 77050 bp, 41 predicted proteins | sample BioMet10_FD_192466 | JGI IMG/M metagenome (GOLD analysis project Ga0268357, IMG submission 192466) | Sewage microbial communities from Oakland, California, United States - Biofuel 10 (Illumina Assembly) | ecosystem: Engineered > Wastewater > Sewage > Unclassified | place: USA: California... | reverse complement strand
TTACAGACCATTTTTCAGATCATATGGTAACTTTGGTCCTAAAATGGAAGGCCAACAAGTAAAATGGTGGGATGGATCAACTCGTTCTTATTCTCCACAACCAGACAATTACAAGAATATTTATCAGACAGGACTAAGCTCTAACTTTAATTTAGCTTTGTCTAATCAGACTGATAAACTTAACTACAGATTGTCATATACCCGTTTGGATTATAAGGGTACTCAAAGAGGAAGTGAACAAGCAAGAAATACATTTAACTTAAATAGTACTTTAAAGTTAACTAATAGTATGTCACTTGACATTATTGCAAGCTACGTTAATACAAACACTCACAACCGTCCATACCAGTTGGGACAGGTTCTTGGATCTTACGGAGGTTTCTTCAGCCGTGCAGAAGACATGTCTTTGATGCTTGATAAATTCCAGACTTCAGATGGCTATAAATACGTTACTTATAACCATCCAGAACGTTCTTCAGAAGCATTAATATACAATATCAGAGCTACTAACTTACTGGATTTCTTCTGGCAACAATTAAGAAACAAATATTATGAAACTGAAAATCGCTTGATTTCAAGTGCTACATTAAACTGGGATATCATTAATCACTTGAAGTTCAGAGGAAGAATTGGTAGTGACTATACAGGAGCTGATACAGAGAATAAACAATACAACGAATATCCTGTTTCTTTTAATTCAACAGATAATAGTACTGGCGGTTACGCAGTGACAAAAGGAGCCTATTCTATTCTTTATGGAGATGCATTGCTTACTTATGCCAATAAACTTAGTTCCAAATTTAATTATTCTGCAAGTTTAGGATACCAAGGACGTTCTGAGAATTATAAGGATCAAAGTAGTTCTACAACTCAGGGGTTAATCACTGAGAATTGGTTTACATTAAATAATTCATATGGCATATTGAGTACTAGTTCAAAAAGACAACAGTTACTTAAATATGCTTACCTCGGTATTCTGAACCTTAGTTATCATGACTATTTATTCTTAGAAGGAACAGCTCGTCAAGAGTATTCATCAACACTTCCACCCAAAAACAATCACTTCTTCTACCCATCAGTAAATGGAAGTTTTGTAATATCTGATGCTATGAAGTTACCTCAAGAAATTAGTTATGCTAAATTAAGAGCTTCATATGGTATCGTAGGTAACTCAGCTCCAATGTATGAATCTAATATTGCTTATTCTCAAAATTCATTACAAACTATTAATGGATCTGTTCCTTCTTTAGTTGTTGGTTCTTCATACGGAAATGACAATCTTAAAGCTGAAACAAAATATGAAAGAGAAGTTGGATTAGAAACAAGATTCCTGGAAGATAGAGTCGGACTTGATATTAGTTTCTATAGCAACACAGTAAAAAATCAGATTTTAGGTTTAGCTACAGCTGCATCTGTTGGAGCAACTTCTCAAATCGTTAATGTTGGAGAAATTGGCAGTAAAGGTCTTGAAATTGCATTCAATGCAACACCTATAAATGGCCCTATTAGATGGATGACACGTTTCAATATAAGTTTCAATAAATCTAAATTAAATTCTTTAGCTCAGGGATTTTCACAACTAACATTCTATGACTCAGAGCAATCTGCATTAAAAATTGTAGCAAAACCAGGAGAAGAGCTTGGTAACATTTACGTTTATCCTCGCGCAACAACCGCAGACGGTAAATTCATTATTAATGATGATGGTTTATACGTTATCGATAAAACGAAATATGTTAAAGCTGGTAATATCATGCCTAAAGCTGTTGGTGGTTTCTCAAATACAGTAATGTATAAGAACCTGTCTCTTGATTTTACAATTGACTACAGAATTGGTGGTAAAATGGTATCAAACCCAACAAAATACATGATGGGGGCTGGTATGTTTGAAAATACAATGCAATATCGTGACGCTGAGCATGGAGGTCTCACATACACATCAGGATCAACCACTTATCATGATGGAGTATTACTTGAGGGAGTAAATCAAACAACAGGACAAGCAAATACTAAGATAATAGATGCCGGTACTTATTATATGAATACATTCGGTTGGGGATATGATGCTTGGAATGAGAAAGGATCTGTATATAATAATAGCTACATTAAACTTCGTGAGGTTGCCCTTAGCTACAGAATACCAGCTCCAATTTGCAAAAAGCTATGTATGAATAATGTAAAAGTATCTTTGATTGGTAGAAACTTGTTCTACTTATGGAGAACACTTGAGAATATAGATCCTGAAGCTCCTCTTGGTAACAAATGGTGGTCACAGGGTATTGATGTTGGTTCTACAGCCTCATCAAGAAGTCTTGGTTTTTCTTTAAGTGCTAACTTTTAATAATTGAATTATGAATAAGAAATCAATAATAGAAGGATTGCTGTTAGTAATAGTGCTCCTTTTTAGCAGCTGTACAGATCAATTAGAAGAAAAGTATTATAATCCGGAGAAATCAACTCAGGCCAATATACCAGGTTTCTTTACTGCTATTCTGAATAATGACAGAGTGCGTCCTTCATACTGGAACGTAAGAACTTTCTTGTTAATGCAACCAGCTGTTTATTCACAAACTGCTTACTTCACCAATAACTCATCATCATATCAGCAAGCAGATGGATATACAGAGCAATACTGGAATAATTTCTATAGCCCAAATTCAAACGGAAGTGGAGTACTTGGTATGTATAGAGCTATGGAAGTAGCTTATAAATCTCTTTCTGATGCTGATAAAGCAACGCAAGAAATATTCATGCAAGCAGCCAGAGTTGTTTTATTTGATGAGGCATCAAAGATGGTAGATTTGTGGGGAGATATTCCTTTTAGTGAAGCTGGAAGTTTAGAGAATACAAGTGCAATATCAAATGCAAAATTTGATGACCAGAAAGAACTATACACAACCTTTATTGCCGGTTTAAAAGAAGCTGCAACATATTTTAGCACAACATCTACAAATGCTACATTCAGCAAATATGATATTTTGCTAAGTGGAAACGTCAATAAATGGCAACGTTATGCTAATTCAATGCGTCTTCGTCTGCTTATGAGAATATCAAATTATGACGAAAATACAGCAAAAACAGCTGTTCTGGAAATGTTAAACAATAGTTCAACTTATCCATTGGTTGATGGCTCAAATAACGGAAACTATCAACCTGCATCAACAGATATTCTGCTGCAGCCTCTAAAAACTTACACTGATAATCTGAACAGTGCATTAACTGAACTGCCAAGTCATTATGCACCTGATTATATGCTAAACAAAGTTATGAAGCCTGCTAATGATCCTCGTATGGATGTTATCTTTGATAAGTATGGTGCAACTGTCAATAACGCATTTGTTCCTAACAAAGAATATAGTGCAATGCCTATTGATGCAACATCAGCATTCGCTGAAAATAATTACATGAAATATGCAATTGTAGACTCAACGACATTGCTTCAAAACAAATCTTTACCAGGCATAGTAATAACGGCTCCTGAGGTTAACTTCTTAAAAGCAGAAGCTTTTGAACGTTGGGGAAGTACTGCAGATGCAAAAACAGCTTATGAAACAGCTGTAAAACAGTCTGTTTCATTCTATTATTATCTGAATGCACTGAATACTTCCGGTTTAAAAGTTGTAACTAAGCCTTCAGACAACGAGATTAATGATTTCGTAACCTCAAGAGTAACTTACACAGGAACTCCAACTGAAAAACTTGCAAAAATATGGGTACAGAAATGGGTTCATTTCGGATGGTTGCAATCTGTTCAGGCATGGTCAGAGTATCGAAGAACTAAATATCCACAACTGACATTCCCTTCAACAGGAAAGTTATCTGGTTATGAAACGCCTCCTACTCGTTTAATTTATCCTTCCGGAGAAAAATCTAATAATGCAGATAATTACGCTACTGTTCAATCTAAAGATACTAGAACAACAAAGATATTCTGGGACGTTAAATAATTAGTTTACTGAGCAGGTTTATCCTTATAAAGATAAACCTGCTCTTTTTATATAGATAAAATAGTATAAAAACAAAAGACTATATAATTATATTTTTTATTTTTGCGCACATTACTTTTATCCAGGCTTAAAATAAAACGAGATGAAAAAAAGAATACCATCTTTAAAACAATTGAGGTTTCCCATTATAGGTTTACTTTTGACAGCATTACCTTTTAATGTCCAAGCACAAAATGGTTTTGTACACCAACGCTCCACAGAATATGAATGGCCCAAAGAAAAAGAAGTTCTGGCTAATCTGGATAAATGGCAGGATATGAAATTCGGGGTATTGTTTCATTGGGGATTATATTCAATTCCAGGTATTGTAGAATCCTGGTCCGTCTGTTCAGAAGATGTGGACTGGATTCCAAGAGACAGCACTATTGCTTATGAAGATTACAAACGAGACTATTACAAGCTAATAGAAAAATTCAATCCAGTCGATTTTAATCCTGATCAATGGGCGGATGTAGCCAAAACAGCCGGAATGAAATACATGGTTTTCACAACCAAGCATCACGATGGTTTTAATCTGTTCAATACAAAGCAGACAGACTTTTCGATCATGAACAGTGCTTTTAAGAATAATCCAAAGGCAGATGCTGCAAAATATATCTTTGAGGCATTCAGAAAGAAAAACTTCATGATAGGAGCCTATTTTTCAAAGCCTGACTGGCATTGCAAATATTATTGGTGGCCAAGATATGCAACTCCTACCCGCAATGTGAATTACAATATCGACAAACATCCCGATCGCTGGAAACAGTTTCAGAGATATACTTATAACCAGATAGAGGAGTTAACAAGCAATTACGGAAAACTTGATATCCTTTGGCTGGACGGCGGATGGGTAGCTGCACCCAAGCAAGATATCAGAATGGACTCTATCGCCAAAATGGCAAGATCGCATCAACCTGATTTGTTGATTGTTGACAGAACCATTCATGGTAAATATGAAAATTACCAAACACCCGAACGATCTATTCCGGAAGAACAGTTACCCTACCCATGGGAAAGTTGCATTCCACTAAGCCCTGATTGGGGATGGACTCCAAATGCTAAGTTCAAATCAGCAAATGCAGTCATTGCCGATTTGATTGAGGTGGTTGCTAAAGGCGGAAGCCTTCTTCTAGGTGTTGGTCCAACTCCCAAAGGTCTCATCCAACCAGAAGTTGAAGTCATTTTAAAACAGATTGGGCAATGGCTTAAAGTAAATGGAGAAGGTATCTATGGAACACGAATCACTCCAAACTATAAGAGCAATAATATTTGGTTCACCGCAAGTAAAGACGGTAAAAAGCTTTATGCTCTTTATATTCCCAATGAAAAAGAAGAACTACCTAAAAGCATCGAATGGGAAAACAATATTCCGGTTAAAAATAGTCCGATGATATTGTTGCAAACAGGGAAAAAAGTAAAATGGACAAAAGAGGGAGATAAGATCAAAGTACAATTATCTAATAAATCAAAAACCAATAATAAAGAGCCATTAGTTTTCTCATTTAAATTACAGAAATAAAATGCATAAACATTTCATCACAGTATGTTGCTCATTGCTTATAGCTTTTCAGCTTAGTGCACAACCCCTATACAAAAATCCCAATGCACCCATAAAAGACAGGATCAGCAATCTTCTTTCATTGATGACCCTGAACGAGAAAATAGGTCAGCTTTGCTGCCCCCTGGGTTGGGAAATGTACACTAAAACAAAAAAAAATGTCATCGCATCAGATCTTTTCATCACTCAGATGAAAAACAGACCGATTGGTTCTTTCTGGGCGGCATTAAGAGCTGATCCGTGGACTAAAAAAACATTAGTTACCGGGCTTACTCCCCAGCAAGCAGCCGAAGCAATCAATGCCCTCCAAAAATATGCTATGAAAGAAACCAGACTGGGTATTCCTATCTTATTTGCTGAAGAGTGTGCCCACGGACATATGGCTATAGGAACAACTGTATTTCCAACCTCTATAGGCCAGGCAAGTACATGGGACGATAAACTGATGGAAGAAATGGGAAAAGTAATTGCCTTGGAATGCAAGTCGCAAGGAGCAAGTATAGGATATGGACCAATTCTTGATGTAGCCCGTGAACCTCGCTGGTCCAGAATGGAAGAAACTTTCGGAGAAGATCCTATCCTGACGGGAATAATGGGAAGCGCTTTTGTAAAAGGGTTACAGGCAAAAAGTCCGAACGGGAAAACTGAATTCTATTCTACTCTGAAGCACTTTGCCGGTTATGGAATTCCATTAGGCGGACATAACGGGGGGCGGACACAGATTGGTACCAGAGAACTCTTTTCCGACTATCTTCCTCCGTTTAAGATGGCAGTAAAAGCCGGAGCAAAAACGATTATGTCATCTTATAACTCAATAGATGGAATACCCTGCACAGCAAACAGTTTTCTCTTAAAAGACGTTTTGAGAAAAGAGTGGGGTTTTAACGGTTTTGTATTTTCTGACCTCGGAAGCATAGAGGGTATTTATGGTTCCCACCATGTTGCGGCTAACATCAAAGAAGCTGCTGTAATGGCATTACAAGCAGGTGTTGATGTAGACCTGGGAGGCAATGCTTACGGAAAGAATCTAGAAAAAGCCATTCAGGAAAAACTAATTTCTGAAGATGAACTGGACAGTGCTGTTAGTAATGTTCTAAGATTAAAATTCGAAGCAGGATTGTTTGAGAACCCTTATGTAAAACCTGCTGAAGCAGCCAAAATTGTTCGTTGCGAGAAACACAAATCAATAGCCAGACAAGTGGCAAGAGAAAGCATTGTGCTCTTAAAGAACGATAAGACTTTACCTTTAAATAAATCAATAAAGAGCATAGCAGTCATCGGACCAAATGCCGACAACATCTACAACCAGTTAGGCGACTATACAGCACCTCAGGAAAGAACAAATATCAAAACCGTTCTTGACGGCATAAAAAACATAGTGTCGCAAGAAACAATAATAAACTATGCCAAAGGATGTGCCATTCGTGACACCACACAAAGTGATATTGCATCAGCAGTTGAAGCAGCAAAGAAATCAGATGCAGTAATTTTGGTTCTTGGAGGATCAAGTGCACGTGATTTTTCAACTGAATACAAGGAGACCGGGGCTGCTACAGTATCGGACAAAAAACAGGTGCTATCTGACATGGAATCCGGAGAAGGGTACGACCGCTCCTCTTTAGATTTGATGGGAGATCAGGAAAAGCTGTTGCAAGCTGTTGCAAAAACAGGGAAACCATTGATTGTTGTCTATATTGAAGGGCGTCCTCTCAATATGAATTCTTCATCAGAAAAAGCCAATGCACTTCTTACTGCATGGTATCCCGGACAAGAAGGTGGTACTGCCATCGCAGAAGTTCTATTCGGCGATTACAATCCTGCGGGAAGACTACCTGTTTCCATTCCAAAATCAGTCGGTCAATTGCCTGTATACTATTCGTTGGGAGAACAAAACAATTATGTTGAAGGCAGTAGTGTCCCACTCTACAGTTTCGGATATGGCTTAAGTTATACCACGTTTGAATATTCTGATATGGTTATTGAATCTGCAGATAAAGATTCATTCAAAGTATCGTTTAAGGTAAAAAACAATGGTAATCGTGAAGGAGACGAAGTTGCACAGCTTTATCTCAGAGACGATGTCAGTTCTGTTGCAACACCTGATATTCAATTAAAGAAGTTCAAACGGATTCATCTGGATAAAGGTGAAACTAAAGAGATAGAATTTATACTTCAAAAAGAAGACCTCTCACTTTATAACCCCAAAATGGAATTTGTAGCAGAACCGGGAACATTCACCGTTATGATTGGACCGTCAAGCAGCAACATACTCCTGAAAGGTAAGTTTGAGCTGAAATAAAACCAAGGTTTAAATTTATCTGCTAATTGCAGAATAATAAATATCACATCAAGTCAGCCCTGAACAACAAAAAAAAAAAATCAGGGCTGACTTGTGTTTTAAAAAAGCTTATATCTTACCAATTAAAATTATAGAATATTTATTGTATTTTTGTGCCCTAAATTATTGAGGGTAAACAAATGGGATTAGAAAAAGGTATTTTCAAACGGACAGAATTATTATTAGGCAACGACTTAATGGATAGAATTGCCAATATACGGGTTATTATTTTTGGTATAGGCGGTGTAGGCAGTTGGTGTGCAGAAAGTCTTGTCAGATCCGGCATTAAGCATTTAACGATTGTTGACTCAGATCGTATATGTGTTACAAACATCAACCGCCAGCTGATGGCCACCACTAAAACGGTGGGACAAGTTAAAGTGGAAGCTCTTAAATCCCGTCTTCTTGAAATAAACCCTACTGCTGAAATCACTGCTTTGCAACAAATATACAGCGCCGAAACATCCGACTCTTTTCAGATAGACAGTTATAACTACATCATTGATGCAATTGACAGTCTTGAAAATAAAGTGGAACTGATTCGCAGAGCAACAAATACCGACGCAACATTTTTCTCCTCAATGGGAGCTGCCTTGAAAATGGATCCTATGAAAATCAAAACAGCTGAATTTTGGAAAGTAATCGGTTGCCCTCTTGCTGCTGCACTTCGTCGCAGAATCAAAAAAGGAGAAAAGCTTTCAAAGAAATTCTTATGTGTCTACAGCGAAGAGTTATTGGAAAATAAAGGAGCCAATTCTTCATGCGGAACAGAAAATTGTCTTTGTCCCAAAGCCCAGGAAGGACCAGGTGATGCTAATTTAGTAAATCATGAATGGTGCAGCAAGAAAGCCAGAATAAATGGGACATTAGCACATACCACTGCAATATTCGGATTTACTCTTGCAGGGTTAGTTATGCAGGATATTTATAATAAATGGGAAGAATAAAATTCCAGAGATCCTCAATAAAAGGATAAACAGAATTAATATATAAAACAGCAAATCGTCTAATAATCAGATTATATTCTGATCATTGGGCGATTTGCTGTTTTTAAGAGGTATCTTTAAACGATAATAAAAAATAATATAATTATGTTTGGCGTTTTCTTAAATTATTTTTATAATTGCATGCAAATTACATGTAATGGAATTATGTGAACAATAGGATATTATTTATATCCTTTAAACTCTAATCTATGAAAAAACAAATTACACTAATAGCACTATTATTGCTATCAATCACCGTAAACAGTCAGATTGTTTACCATGATGCTTCAGTTTTTCCCTTATTAGGCAAGGCTACACAAAACACAGCAACTCGTTATGAACGTTTACCTGATTCGCTCAGAAAGATTTCCCGTCCACCACTTTGGGAACTGGGGCAGAACAGTGCCGGACTTGCAGTACGTTTCAGATCTAATTCCACCACAATTGCGGCAAAATGGAATCTTCTTTTAGACCGTTATATGAATCACATGACACCAACAGGTACTAAAGGGCTCGACCTCTATTGTCTGCAAGACGGTAAATGGATGTTTGTTAACAGCGGACGTCCCAATGGAAAGGAAAGTACAGTAACTATCATCTCAGATATGAAACCGGAAGAACGGGAATATATGTTGTACCTTCCCCTTTACGATGGAGTAACTTCACTTGCCATCGGCGTTGATTCTTTGTCAGAAATCTCTCAGCCAAAGGTAGACTTACCAGTTCGTACTAAGCCTATTATATTTTATGGAACCAGTATTCTTCAAGGTTGCAGTGCATCCAGACCGGGCATGGCACATACCAACATCCTGTCTCGTTGGCTGAACCGCGAAACTATCAATCTGGGATTCAGCGGCAACGGACAGCTTGACCTGGAAATTGCAGACGTAATAACAAACGTAGACGCTTCTATGTATATTCTTGACTTTGTAGCAAATGCAACAGTTCAGCAAATGAAAGAGCGTGCCGATAAGTTTTACACTATAATTCGCAGTCGCCATCCCGATGCTCCGATACTCTTCGTGGAAGATCCCATATTTACCCACACCCGTTTCGATCAGCGCATTGCACAGGAAGTAAAAGAGAGGAACGAAACCATTAATGCTTTCTTCCAATCATTAAAGAAGCGCGGAGAAAAGAATATTTATTTTCTCTCTTCCAAGGATATGTTAGGGCATGATGGCGAAGCTACAGTGGACGGTGCACATTTCACAGACCTTGGTTTTATGCGTTACGCTGAGTTACTTTATCCTGTTATAAAGAAATATATGAAATAATGGTGGAAGCCGCTATTTCACATTTTAAGTGTAGAAAATGTGTATAAAATCACATAATCTACACTTAAAATGTGATTTATATTTTTTTAGAGATTATAAATAACAGGCATAACAACAAACTTTCCTAAACAATTATGATGATGAATTAATATTCACAAAACATCTAAAACATCAATATTCCTCAAGAAAATTAATTTTTCAAAAACAATCTTGCAGTCTAGCGCTACCCATATAACAATCTGATTATAAATCTATTGCCACCACCAAAACAAAGGTAGAAGTCTAGCACTAGTCTAGCAGTCTAGCGCTTAATGTCTCGTCCTGATTCTTGTTGACTGTGTTTATTAATAATCCGTGTATTGGTTGTCTATAATTATGTATATCAACCCTAATCCTGTCAGAGGTTGTCTTCCTTGCGGCTAGCCGCAAGGAAGACAACCTTGTCCACGAAATTAAAGATATTTTCCATCATTGCATTCTTTATTCTCTCTTTTTTTATAATAGCTTTTCCATTTCCTTTCCAATGGACCTTGCATATGACTTGCCTGTTCAGGCGTCATCATTTGAATACTGCTGTGGGGCCTTTCATTATTATACAAATTAATCACCTTCTTTATCCTCACACGGGCATCCTCTAATGATTGAAAAGACATATCATTAATCCATTCTGTTTTTAATATTCCATTCACTCTCTCTGCTATTGCATTTTCTCTAGGGTCTCCATTCTGAGTCATGCTAATCCTGATATCGGCATAGGCTATACTTTTGAGAAGATTAATATAAGGGCCACTGCAGTATTGTACTCCGCGATCAGAATGATGAATCAGTTTTGCCCCCTCAGGGAGCTTAGACAAAGCCATTTTTAAAGCTTCGATAGGTCCTTTCATCTCTAATGTTTCAGACAAATACCAGCCTACAATCTTATGGGAATATGCATCTGTTATCAGACTTAGATAATAGAAACAACCATCAGGACCATCTACATAAGTAATGTCACTTACGTAAAGCTGATGGGGAGCTGTAGGAGAGAAATCCTGAATAAGATTTTCATAGATATGAAAATGGTGATAAGAGTTTGTGGTAGCCGGATGAGATCTCCTGCTACGAAGCAGATAACCGTTATCACGTAAGAGATTAAAGAACGCATCTCTTCCTATAAATAGATCTTCAGGAAGTTTTTTAATAACTATCTGATGTAGCTTACGGCCTCCCAAATGATGCATATCACGCCGGATTTCTTCTACGATTTTCAGTATCACAGAAGACTTTAGCCTTTCATGACAATGGTAGCTCCAGGCTTTATAATAGGCTTGTTTACTGTGGCCAAACAATGCACAAAGCGACAATACAGGAATTCTGCTGTCTGCCTGGTGAAGCCGATTCACTGTTTGGTGCCAGATTTTTTTCTAATCTGGATATTTAAAGAGGATTCAGCTATATCAATCATCATATCCAAAGCGCTGGCCTTTATCTGAGAATCTCTAAGCTCTTTTTTCTTTTGTTCTAATTCTTGCCTTAACAAGAGATTCTCCTTACGCAAGGCCTTTTCCTTGTCAGTAACAATCCTGGCTTTTGATTTATCTTTCATAACAGGACGAAGATTTATATTATCAGCACCAAAGGTACGAACCCAACTCGCTATTATACGAGGATAAGGCAATTTATATTTTCGTCCCAACTCTTTTTGACTTCCATGACCACTAAGATAATCCTTAACTACTGCTAAACGAAGCTCTAAAGGATAAGCTTTACCGGGGTGCGGCTTGTAAACTTCTTTTTTCATAATCTTTTTATTTAGAAGTCAACCCTATTTAGGACGAGACAGTGCTAGACTGCTAGATATCCGCTAGACTTCTCCAAGTATATCTAGCACCTTTACAACACTAATATACAACTACTTATACACCAAGTGCAAGATTGCAAGACTTTTCTCGCAAAATTAAAATTTATGTAGTGATTCTGCAGGTTATAAATTCCTATTCCGGCTTTCCGGAAACATCTAACGGGAGTTTACTCGAACTCCCGAATGGCTTTTTATATCTCAGGCGGGAGGTTGATGCAATGTTGTACAAAACATTGTTTTCTTCTGTACAAAAGAATTAATTGTTTTGTACAGAAGAATATATTCTTTTGTACAAGAATTCACAAATATCCGGAATAGTTTTTGAAAAGACAAACCGGAGTTTTACTATACTCCGGCGTGGTATATCTTAAAACAACAAGTAAACTCACACCCATAGTTCGATAATATTTTTAATAAATAAAATTCAGCTATTAAATATTATCTATATTTGTATTTCTAACAAAATATAGCATCTACCTAGGTAAATAGGCTGTTTTAATTGTATATAGAAATATATTTATCCTGAAACCTTTTAAAAAATTATATGAAGAAATTAGTTTTAGCAGGAATGATGGGCTTGTTTACTTGTCTTCCAAGTCAGCTACTAAAAGCACAACCTGCCCCATGTGGTGCGGTGCCCGATCAGCGTCAGTTAAAATGGCAGGAAATGGAGATGTATGCTTTTATCCATTTCAGTATGAACACGTTTACGGATATGGAATGGGGATATGGCGACAAAGATCCTAAGCTGTTCAACCCTACTCAGCTGGATTGCCGTCAATGGGCACGCATTTGCAAGGAAGCTGGATTCAAAGGGATTATTCTCACTACTAAACACCACGACGGATTTTGCTTGTGGCCTTCTAAATACACCAACTATTCGGTAAAAGCTTCTCCATGGAAGGATGGCAAAGGCGATGTTATCGCGGAACTTCGCAAGGCGTGTGATGAGTATGGGCTGAAGCTTGGTCTTTACCTTTCTCCGTGGGATCGTAATAGTGCTGTGTATAGCTCTCCCGATTATATTACTTATTTCCGCAATCAACTAAAGGAGATTCTGACTAATTACGGGAATATCTTCGAAATGTGGTTTGACGGTGCCAATGGTGGAACGGGGTATTACGGCGGAGCCAACGAGCAACGAACCATAGATCGCAAGACTTATTATGACTGGCCAAATACGTATAAGCTGGTTTATTCTCTTCAGCCAAATATTATGTTATTTAGTGATGCTGGCCCCGATTGCCGTTGGTGCGGAACGGAAGAAGGTTGGGTGGGAGAAACAAACTGGAGCACACTAAGACGTGATGAGGTGTGGCCGGGATGGCCGCTGTATGAACAACTTCGCAACGGACACGAAGATGGTAATTATTGGGTTCCGGCGGAGGTGAATACTTCTATTCGTCCGGGATGGTTCTATCATGCTTCGGAAGATTCAAAGGTTAAGACTCCTCAGCAATTGGTTGAACTGTATTATAATTCCATAGGGCGCAACGGTAATATGATTCTGAATCTGCCGGTGGATCGTCGCGGTCTTGTAAACGAAATAGATGAGAAGTCTTTGCTTGAATTTGCACGGATTATCAGAAAAGAGCTTACAAACGATCTTGCGAAGGGGAAAATGGTTACGGCATCTAATGTTCGTGAAAAGTCTAAAAGCTATGCTGCACGCAATGTTGTTGACGGAGATAACAAGACTTACTGGGCAACTGATGACGGGGTAACTAATGCCACGCTGACTCTCGACTTTAAGAAGAACACTACTTTCAACCGGGTTTTGTTGCGTGAGTACATTACACTTGGACAACGTGTTAAGGCATTCACCGTTGATGCTTATCAGAATGGCAGCTGGAAAGAGGTGGCCAAAGCAACAACCATTGGTAACAAACGCATTTTGCGTATTCCATCGACCACGGCTTCTAAAATTCGTATTCATATTACAGATTCGAAGGCTTGCCCTTTAATTTCTACATTGTCTGTTTACAATGCTCCGGTGGAAGCACAAAGTAAAGATGGCGAAAAGGGTAAACTGAATGTTACTAAGAACTGGAAGATTCTGAATGGTAATGCAACAGCTTCTGCTGCTATTGATGGCAATCCGGCTACCGTGTATATACAGCAAGGTAATCTGCCTCACGAATTGATCATCGATTTACAGAAAGATGCTCAGATATCAGAGTTCACCTACACTCCTGACAAGAAGGCGGGAGCTAAAGGGGTGATCTTCAATTACAGATTTTCTGTTTCTGCCGACGGGAAGAATTGGGAAACGGTATCTGAAGGTGAGTTCTCGAATATAAAAAACAATCCGATTCCTCAGACTAAGTATTTCCAGAAGAAAAAGGTACGATTTGTGAAGCTTACGGCATTAAGCAATACGGATGGTACACAAGAGGCCGGATATGCTGAAATTGAAGTGAAGTAACTTATTAAATACAAAAAAAACAGAAACTTATAATAGTCATGCTTAATAAAAAAATAAGAGTTTGCCTGCTGGTTGCGTTAGTCATAATTGGCATTCCAACAATGGCAAAAGGCACAGTGTCTATCGTACCAAAGCCTCTTTCTATGGAAGAAGGTTCCGGGGTATTCAACCTTAAAAGCGGACAAACAATAACTGCTACTGCAGCCAGTCTGCGTCCTGCTGCCGAATATCTGCAACAGGTAATTGGTGCAGCAGCTGGGACTTCATTGAAAGTGAGCAATGGCAAAAATAGTGTGATACAGATTTCTCTGGATAGTTCTCTGCCTAAAGCCGGTGCTTACCGATTGAGGGTAACTGCAAAGAGCATTAAGATTGAAGGGAAAGATTATCAAGGGGTGATTGCCGGTATTGCCACACTGCGACAATTATTGCAGGGACGCGCAATTCCCGAAGTGAAGGTAGAGGACTCTCCTGCTCTTCCATGGAGAGGTTTTATGCTCGACTCTTCCCGCCACTTCTGGAGCAAAGCTGAAGTGAAAAGGGTACTCGACTTAATGGCTCTTTATAAACTGAACAAGTTTCACTGGCATCTTACCGATGATCAGGGATGGCGCATTGAAATAAAGAAATATCCTTTGCTTACTGAAAAAGGTGCGTGGAGACATTTCAATAATCAAGACCGCGATTGCCAGAAATTTGAGAAAAAATATGAGAACTCTGACTTCCACTTGCCGGAAGCAAAAATGCAGATTCAGGGAACTGATACTCTTTACGGCGGGTTCTATACTCAGGATGATATTCGTGAAGTGGTAGCTTACGCAACACAACGCGGTATCGACATTATTCCCGAAATAGATATGCCGGGACATTTTATGGCAGCTATCAGTAATTATCCGGATGTGGCCTGCTCAGGTATGGTTGGATGGGGAACTACTTTCTCCTCTCCTATCTGTCCGGGAAAAGATTCTTCTCTGGAGTTTTGCAAGAATGTGTATCGCGAAGTGATGCAGTTATTCCCTTATCAATACATTCATTTGGGCGCCGACGAAGTTGAGAAAACCAACTGGAAGAAGTGCCCCGACTGCCAGCGCAGAATGAAGGAACAAGGGTTGAATACTCCTGAACAGTTACAGGCATGGTTTGTACACTACATGGAAAAGTTCTTTAATGAGAATGGTCGCCGCATGATAGGTTGGGATGAAATTCTGGAAGGTGGTCTGTCGAAAACAGCAACCATTACCTGGTGGCGTACCTGGGCTCCGGATGCAGTTCCAAGGGCTACTGCACAGGGTAATCAGGCTATTTTATGTCCTAACGGTGCATTCTATCTGGATAATTGGGAAGACAAGAATTCAATGTCTACTCTTTATAACTACAATCCACTGCTCGAAGGATTATCTGATGCTCAGAAGCAGAATATCATCGGAGCGCAATGTAACTTATGGACGGAATCGGTGCCAACCATTAAGAGAGTGGAATATCTGTTGTTCCCCCGACTGGTGGCATTCAGTGAGATGGTTTGGCTACCTGCTGAGAAAAAGGATGAAAAGGATTTCCTAAACCGACTTCCTGCACAGTTGAAATTACTGGAAGCTGAAAAGGTGAACTACCGAGTTCCCGATTTAGGCGGTTTCTACGAAACAAATGCATTTATTGATAGCAAGACATTAAATCTGACTTGCCTGAAACCAAATGTAGAGATTCGTTATACCACTGATGGCAAGAACCCTACAAGAAGTTCTGCCCTTTACAATGGTCCGATAAAGATAGATCATTCCTCAGATTTCATTTTCCGTACTTTCCGTGCCGACGGAACTCCATCCGAAGCTGTAAAAGCGAAGTTTATAAAGATGGATTATTCTCCGGCTACTCCGGCCACTATTCAGGGAAGTGGACTGAAAGCTACCTGGCACGAATATATTGGAGAACGTTGTCGTGAAATAGAAGCTGCTCCTGTAAATGGAGAGTATCAGGTTTCCACTGTCTCCATCCCGAAAGAAGTAAAAGGTAATATCGGCCTGGTACTGACCGGCTATCTGGATGTTCCCGCAGATGGAATCTACACCTTCGCCTTGCTATCGGACGATGGCAGCACAATGGAAGTGGACGGTCAACTGATTCTTGATAATGACGGCGGTCACTCTCCGAAAGAGATAACTTCGCAAATGGCGCTTTCAAAAGGTCTGCATCCAGTAAAGATCCTCTATTTCGACCACAACGGCGGTACACTTAAAATGAGTACTTACAATGACAAAGGTGACAAAATTGAATGGCCTGCTGAATGGTTGAAGCATTAAAACTTAGAAAACATAAGATATAAGTAATTATTCGCCGCATATTTTGCAGCGAATGCAACTGTTATTCACCGCAAATGCCACTTTAGCAACTTAAAACTATATACAGCAATTGATACACATTAACCTTACTCCTGAGAATCTGATACTCATTTTTTCAAAAAAATGGCTCGAAATAGTGAGGGATAAGCTCTAAAAGTGAGGGTGAAAAATTCATCCCTCACTCATAAATAATTAATGTGCAATAAGTTGTGCAAATAGTGAGGGAGTGAGGATAAATATTTTAATGTTGGTGAATGGCTTGTGAATTATTGGGTTTTTATTTTATCCTGTAGATAAGGTTTTGTATTTTTGCAATATAACTTAATACAGAACAGATTTTATGAAATATAACTTTGATGAGGTTATTGACCGCACAGGTACTGATGCTTTGAAAGTAGAAGCACTGAAACCAAGATGGGGAAGAGATGACTTACTGCCTCTATGGGTTGCCGACATGGACTTCCGCACTCCACCTTTTATAATGAATGCAATAAAAGAGCGTTGCGAAAAAGAGGTTCTTGGCTATACCAGCAAACCGGCTTCTTACTATCAGGCTATTGAGAAATGGCTGTTTACAAGATATGACTGGAAAGTTTCCAAGGAACTGATTAGCTTCACTCCGGGAATTGTTGTTGGACTTGCCCACGTTCTAAAATGCTTTACTCAACCAGGCGATAAGGTTTTGATTCAAAGTCCGGTTTATCATCCGTTCTTTCTTGTAACAGAACATAATTATCGCGAGGTTGTGCGTAACCCACTGATTCTTGAAAATGGTCAGTACAAAATGGATCTGGATCATTTTAAAGAAGCTGTAAAAGGATGCAAGCTGTTCATTTTATGTAATCCTCACAATCCGGGCGGAAGAGTGTGGACAAAAGAGGAACTGGAGGCGGTTACTGATATTTGCTACGAAAATGGCACAATGGTTATCTCTGATGAAATTCATGCCGATCTTACACTGAAAGGATATACCCATATTCCTTTTGCTAAAATTTCAGAGAAAGCCAGACTGAACTCTATTACATTTATGTCGCCTAGTAAAGCATTTAATATGCCGGGACTGGCCAGTTCTTATTGCATTATTGAGAACGATGAAGTAAGGAAAAAATTCAGAAATTACCTGAACGCAAGTGAATTTTCGGAAGGACATATTTTTGCATTCATTACTGTTGCAGCTGCCTACGAACATGGTACCGAATGGTTAAATCAGCTATTGAACTATATTCAGGGAAATATTGATTATGTGGATAACTATCTGCAAAAAAATATGCCGCTTATTAAGGCAATACGTCCGCAAGCTTCTTACTTAATATTCCTCGATTGCAGGGAATTAGGATTTAATCAGGAGGAACTGGTAGACTTTTTCGTAGACAAGGCCCATCTGGCATTAAACGACGGGGCGATGTTTGGTAAAGAAGGTACAGGATTTATGCGCATTAACGCAGGGTGTCCAAGAGTGATTCTGCAAAAGGCTCTTTCTCAACTGGAAGCAGCATATAATGCAAAATTTAATCATTAATATAAAAACATCCCCAACCAAAACTTTAATTCTGGTTGGGGATATTTCTTTTTTCAGATTCCTAATCCATCTGTAAAAGAACTTTCAACCGCTTTCTGTTGTAAAATACTTGAATATGGAGGCACTGAGTTGGTAAGCCAAACATTACCACCAATAACAGTATCATGTCCGATCACCACATTTCCCAGAATAGTTGAATTTGAATAGATGGTCACATTATCTTCGAGAATAGGGTGACGTGAAGCACTTGGAATAGTTGTTCCATTATTATCCAAAGTACGGCTTTTTGCACCCAATGTTACTCCCTGATACAGTTTAACATGATTACCGATAACGCAGGTCTCGCCTATTACAACACCCGTTCCATGATCAATACTGAAATATTCACCGATTCTGGCTCCAGGATGTATGTCAATTCCTGTGTCGGAATGAGCCTGTTCAGAAATAATCCGTGGAATTGTTGGTATTCCAAGCAATAATAATTCATGAGCCACCCGGTGATTTATTAAAGCCTTTATTGTAGGATAGGAAAAAATTACCTCACCATAATTATTCGCAGCGGGATCACCGTCAAAAGTAGCTTTTACATCGGTGCAAAGCAATCTTTTTATCTCGGGTATTTTATCTATAAAGGTTATTGCCAGTTCAGAAGCCCGGAACTTTATATCCTTGTCAACTATATTTTTGGTGGTGAAACAAATTCCATAGTGTATTTGCTCAACCAGCAATGCATAAAGTCTTTCCATATTCATCCCTATATGGTACTTAAGCATCTTTTGATTGGCTATTGAGTCTCCAAAAAATCCGGGAAAAAGAATTGATTTTATCAAGTCCATAATCTCCGACAACTTTTCAATGGAAGGTAGCGGCTTATCATGCCGAGGTATATATTTATATTCTTCTGTTAAGTGCTGAGAAAGTATATCTACATTCTTCAGTATGGTTTCAGTAGGACTTAGCATAATAACTTAATTTGAATGATGGTGGTTTTAAATGTAATACTCCGTAGTATCTATTAATCCGGATTTTATAGCGTATATTGTAAGTGCATGAATACTGGAAACTCCCAGTTTACGAAAAATATTTTTCCGGTGAGTAACTACTGTATGGTAACTCAGGCTTCTGATTACAGCGACTTCTTTGGTTGTTTTCCCACTGGCAATCAGAGAAACAATATCTTTCTCTGTAGGCGTTAAATGTACCTCTTCATTCTCTGGTTTCACTGGCGCTGCATTCTTTCGCATCAACAGGTTCAACAATTCCGACTGAATGTAATAACGTCCTTTTAGTGTAAAGCTTACTGCTATTCTCAACTCTTCCAGATCAACACTCTTCAGAACAATATTCGACTGCATCTCCTCTGCTATGAAAAAGAGTTCTTCTTCGTTGAAATGATCTCCAATAAAAAGTTTACGAAGTTGGTCATGCGTCTGAAAGAAAGCAATCAGTTCATCTTTGCCTGAGAAGTCGAACAACTCCACATCAATAATCAACAAAACATTTTCATCAGACAGTTCCCGAAGAGAATCTTCCAGAGATTGTTGGTCCGGCGATTCTATAATGGAACCTGCCAACTCATTCTTTTCAGCCCAGGTTCTCAAGGCCAGAGCTGTAAGCGGTTGGTTGTCAGCAATGATAAGGGTTGTATCAGTCATCTTTTGTTTAACTTTTAAACAATCATTTTATATATCTTAATTCATGGTACAAAGATATACCATGATGACTAATCAAAGAATCCCTTTTAAATGGCATTTAACTACCACATTTGTGGTAGCTAGACAGGAGTGTTCTTCTCATTATACTTACTGGCAAATTCCATTGGGCGAACACCAAATTGTTTCTGGAAACACTTACTGAAATAAGAAGGATTGTTAAAACCTACCATATAGGCTATCTCATTAATCCGATATTCATTTTTCACCAGATATTCGGCTGCCTTCTTTAAACGAACCAGCTGTATAAGCTCGTTTGGAGTAACATCGGCAAGTGTCTTTATCTTGGCAAACAAGCCTGAACGGCTGATGCAAAGTTCTTCTGCTAAAAGATCTATGGAGAAATCTATATTTGAGATATTGCGTTCAATCACACTACTCATCTTTGAAAGGAATTGCTTATCTGAAGAATTTCCGGCAATTGTTGTCAAAGAAACAAATGGCATCTCTGCGTATTTCTTCTTCAGCAAACGCCTGGACTCAAGAAGGTTATTAATCTGAGCTATCAGATAGTTGATTGAGAAGGGTTTTTCAATGTAAGAATCGGCCCCAAAGTTCAAACCATCTATTTTTGAATTCATATCTGTTTTGGCTGTCAATAGAATAAATGGAATGTGGCTCCATAAAACATTAGAACGAACAGATTGACACAACTCCATGCCATCCATCCGAGGCATCATCAAATCACTGATTATCAGATTCACTTCATTCTGCTTCAATTTTTCGATCCCTTCAATCCCATCACAAGCTGTTATTACTTTATAATGATCTGTAAAACTGCTCTGAAGAAAACTCCTCATATCTTCATTATCTTCCACAATAAGCAACAACGGTTTTTCTGCTTTTCTATCTTCGCTGACAGATTGCTCTGTTTCTGCCATAGCCCGTTGCTGAACCGGTAAAGAAACGCCCTCTTCCAGAACTTCCGTTGCTGCAGTACTTTCTGCGTTTTGTAGTGGAAGTGTCACAACGAAAGTAGCTCCCTTGGGTTGGGTATCTATTACCGATATTGTTCCTTTATGGGCATCTACCAGGTTTTTCACTAATGAGAGACCGATGCCGGTTCCGGGTTTCAGGCAGGAAGATACCTGATAAAAGATCATAAAGACTTTTTCTTTCTCTTCATCAGGAACACCAACCCCATTATCCGACACATGAATTTCAAAGGTACCCTTATCAGGGAAGGGGATGCATGTAACTATGATCTGATTATCTGTAAACTTCATGGCATTGGTTAGCAAATTACTTACAATTTTGGTCACAGCTTCCTTATCGATCACAGCCTCAAATTCTGTATCGGGGCAATCAAGAATAAACACCACTCTGTTTTGTTCCAATATTGGTCTGAACCGGTCATAAATATTACTAAGTAACTTATAAATATTATGCCGCTTAAAATTCATAACCAAAGCCCCTTGTTCTACTTTCCGGAAATCAAGAAGCTGATTTACCAGATTTAATAACCGCTGACTGTTTTGATCTATAATATCCAGATCTTTGCGAACAAAATCAGGGAATGAGAGACCTGCTGTAATAATCTTCTCCAACGGACCAATAATCAGTGATACAGGTGTACGTATCTCATGGGCAATCATTGTAAAGAACTGGATTCTGGCATTATACATTTCCTTTTCCTTTTCCTGACTTAGTTCTTTCATTTTTTCTCTATGCTGACGTTCAGAACGACTAATGATACTTTTCACGATCAATGTACCAAGCACAATTGCTATAAGAAGATAAAGTATTTTAAATCCGGTGGTAAGCCAGAAAGGGGGATGAATTACAATTTTTACTGAGGCTCCCTGTTCATTCCAAATTCCATCACTATTGGAAGCTTTTACCCGGAATATATACTCTCCTGCGGGAAGGTTGGTATAGGTTGCCCGTTGTTGTTTATTTACATAGTTCCATTCTTTATCGAAGCCCTCAAGTTTATAAGCATACATATTCTTTTCCGGCGTAGTGTAGCTCAAAGCCGAAAACCCGAGACTAAAAACATTGTCTTTATAAGAAAGGTCTATCTGGTCCATAAAACTGATGGATTTTGGTAATAATCCATTAGAATCGATCTCTACTTCTTTATTAGATACCTCCAGACTAGTAATGGCAATAGGTGGAAGATGCTTATTTATCACTATTTTATTAGGATAAAAAGCATTAAAGCCATTAGCTGTTCCAATATAAATCTTACCTTTTGAACTTTTGAATCCTGAATTAGCTATAAACTGATCGCTGAGCAATCCATCGCTCTTTGTAAATACCTGACAATTGCCATTAGTTGTATTATAGCGGATCAACCCTTTCGATGTGGTAAGCCATAGGTAATTACGATCTTCAATAATGGAGCAAATAGTATTACTGGGTATATTAAGCGGAACAATCTCAAAAACATTTTTTGTGACATTATAACGACAAAGCCCTGTTGAAGTAGCCAACCACAATTGCCCTTTTCTATCAACAAGGACACTATTTGTCTGGCTGCAGGCGATAAAAGATCCACCGTTTGACAAAGAAGAATAGTTAGTCCATCTTCTGGTCTTTGGTTCAAACCGGAACACACCTTTTCCCTGAGTTGCAAACCAAATCCATCCTCTCTTATCTTGTGTAATATCAATAGTAGTGGCATTAAAGTTTTTCACACGAATAAAGTTATCAGCTTTTCGGTCATAAAGATTTATCCCCGACATACTTGCTACCCACATCTGTTTATCCCGATCCCGATAGATGGAATAGATACTGCCTCCATCTAATGAACGGGGATTTTTTTCCTCGGAATTATAAAATCTGAACTTACCAGTTCTTGTATCGAGCACATTCAATCCCCCAGCATAAGTACCAATCCAAAGGTTATCTTCATCCCAGCAAAGAGCATGTACGTTATGATACGAAAGGCTATTTTGTCCAGTCCTTGGCATATAAGCCGAGAAACGGCCCGATTGAGCATCCTGTACAATCAATCCACCATCATCCGATGCTATCCATATATTTCCTTTTTTATCTTCAGTAAACCGGCTTATCACATTTCCATTTACCGAATTAACATATTTGGAGTGAGTGTAACGTTCAAAAAGTCCATTGTTGGGAGAAATATAATTTACTCCTCCAAAATAGGTTCCTACCCATATACCACCTTCACGATCCTTAAAAATGGGATAAACAAACTTATCTGAAAGAGCAAAATTGTCCAGCTCACTTGAGGTGAGTAAACGGTGGCTGTAATTTTTCGTATCAAAAAGACTCAGACCGTCATCCGAACCAATGAATAGCACATTTGGTTTATATTCACTTATTTCATGAATATGAAGAATTCCTCCCTGCGACTTAGGAGAAAGATAACTATCAACCTTCTTTGTTCTTATATCAAACTTACACAATCCTTTATCCCAGGTTCCTAACCAAAAATCATGTTGCGAATCTTCAAATATTTTATATATAGAAAATTCTTTAACTCCATCTGCTTTTAATGGAATAACCTGAAAACTATTTTTTGCACGATTAAAAAGTATAAGCGGACTACTGGGAGTTTTGGGCGCTGCCCATACCAGATTGGAATGATCAACATATATATAATTGATAAAATCGTAATTACTGGAGGAAGTTCCTTTCCTGATTATTCTATACTGTTCCAATTTGCCGGAAGAAAGATTATACCGAAACAGCCCCTGCCCATAAGTAGAAAACCAGATATTCCCTAATTTGTCTTCCACGATATTATTAACACTGGAAGAAATTGAAACGCCACTGGCTTTCACATTAAAATGGGTAAAAATATCTGAGCTTGGATGATAAATATAAACTCCATCATCTGTACCAATCCAGATATCTCCTTTGTTATCTTCAAGCAAAGTGCTAATGTAATTACTACCCAGAGAATATTGGGAAGATCTGTTCATTTTGAACTGCCTGAATGTATATCCATCAAAACGGCTCAAGCCATCTTCGGTCCCAAACCACATAAATCCATGGCGGTCTTGAATAATGCTACGCACAATATTAGATGCCAGACCATCTTCTGCTTTATAATGCCGAAAACTAAAAGCATCGGCTTTCAGTCTTATAGGAAAGAAAAGAACTAGCAAAACGAGAATTAAAGCATGACGTTTCTTCATAGATAAACAATGTTACTTTCTTCAATAAAGGCAATGCAATATTACTACAATTATTCAATAAAACACCCAAATATAATCTACAAAAATAGAAAAATAGTCTAGCTATAAACAGTAAAACACTATAATTCAATAGTTTATATATTTAAATGCAAAAAACAGCAATTGGACTAATTTTCTATCAGTGTGGACTATTTTGCCCATCACTCCAATATATATTCTGTTAATTTGCGAACGATAACGCTAATTATAGTTATTTGATATAATAACCGTTGTTTTAAATCTAAAAAAGTAAAACCATGAAAAAAAGTAAGAATCAAATTCTTAGAAAAACAAAAACGGAAAGAAGATTCCGTATTGCCAAGATGGCAATAGTCTTAAGTCTTCTGAGCGCTACTCCTCTTATGGCAGGGAACAGCTCTGGAAGCAACTTATTCAGTCCTTACTCAGTAAACAAACAACAGACAAAGAAAATAACAGGTATTATTGTTGATTCTAAGGGAACACCAATTATTGGAGCCTCTATCAAGGTAAAAGGAACTCAAACAGGAACCGTAACCGATTTGGACGGAAAATTCGAACTGTCAATAGATCCTTCAAGTAAAACACTTGAAATTTCTTTCATTGGCATGAAAAAAGAAGAGGTTGCTATTGGAAATAAGACTAACTATTCAATTACAATGTCTGAAGAAAGCGTAGGACTGGATGAAGTTGTGGTAGTGGGTTATGGTACTCAGAAAAAGGCGACAGTTACAGGTTCTGTTTCTCAGGTAGGAGGCGACGAACTTAAAAAAGTTTCCTCAATTAACTTAAGTGGTGCTTTAGCAGGAAAAACAGCCGGAATTATTTCCAACGTTCGCTCTGGTGAACCAGGAGAAGATGGTGCAAGCATTTTAATCCGCGGAAAAGGTACATTGGGAAGCACATCTCCATTAATCGTAGTTGATGGTGTTGCTGATCGCAGCTTCAGCCGTTTGAATCCAGAAGACATTGAATCTATTTCTGTATTGAAAGATGCTTCGGCTGCTATTTACGGAGCACGTGCAGCAAATGGTGTAATTCTTGTTACTACCAAACGTGGTAAAGAAGGCCAAGTTAAGATAAACTATAGCGGAAATGTGGGTATTACACAACCAACCCGCGTTCCTGAAATGTTGAACGCCTACCAATATGCTACATATATTAACGAATATGACAGAGGACATGGTTTGGTAGAGACCTATTCAAAAGATGTTCTGGGGAAACTACAAGATGGATCAGATCCTATTAATTACCCAAGTACAAACTGGTGGAAGTCTGTAGCCAAAGACTGGGCTACAAAAACACAACACAGCTTATCTGTAACAGGTGGAAATGATAAAATATCATTCTATACATCTCTACAATATCTGTGGCAAGACGCTATCTATAAGGAGAGTACACAAAACTTCAGCCAATACCAGTTTACAACAAATGTAGATGCAAAAATTGGAAAAAGAGCTAAGTTCAGCTTTGATATATTAGGGAGACAAGAACAGAGAAACAGAGGGGTCTTTGATACTGATTATCTATTTGGCAAATTTCTATCAACCTCACCAATGGCTGCAGCATATTATCCCAATGGTTTACCAAGAAGTGGCTATGACGGAATTACAAACAATGCAGCTATAATGGTAACAGATAAGCCCGGTACAAATAAGCTTAAATATAACATTCTTACTTTGAAACCCACTCTCAGACTAGATCTTGATCCTATTACCAAGGGATTGTATGTAGAAGGTTATGCCGCTTTAGATTTTTCTTTCAGAACTGGAAAAAGCTTAAACACTCCTTATGATTTGTATTTATATAATAACTCGACAGGAGAATATGAGAACCAAAGATCCGGAACAGGAGCTATCAGCGTAAATTCATGGGCAGATAACTCAAACACAATCACATTGAACGGGCGTTTGGGATATAACCGAACATTTAATGAATCACATAAGGTTGATGCATTTGTTGCTTACGAACAAAGTAAATATAACTACAGTTCTTTATCAGCATTCCGAACAAATTATCTTTCTTCTGCACTTCCTGAAATAGATTTCGGTAGTGATGTTCCCAAAGATAAAAACAATGCAGGAAGTTCTAATGCAACTGTCAGAAGAGACCTATTCGGACGTATTAATTATAGCTATAACAACAAATATATTGCAGAGTTTACAATGAGATATGATGGTTCTATGAATTTTGCCAAGGGTCATCGATGGGGAGCATTCCCCGGAGTATCTGCAGGTTGGGTAATCTCTGAGGAAAAATTCTTTGAGAATATTAAGCCTATCGTTAGCTTCCTGAAACTAAAAGGATCATGGGGATTAATGGGTAACGACAATGTGGCACCATATCAATACCTTACTCAATATGCTTACGGTTCGGGAGCAACTTTCGGAACAGAAAATGCAGTGAACAAAGGTATGCAGATGGTAAGAACAGCTAATCCTCTTATCACATGGGAAAAAGCTCAAACATACAATGCCGGTATATCATCTCAATATCTTGATGGAAAATTCGGACTAGACGTTGATCTTTTCAAATCTATAAGACATGATATCCTGATCACCAGAAATGCATCAGTACCTTCTTATACAGGGCTTTCTTTACCATCTGAGAACTTAGGTAAGGTAAATAATCAGGGCATTGAACTTATTGCAACATATCAGGATAAAGCCGGATATTTTAAATGGAGTGCCAGCGGTAACTTTACTTATGCAAAAAACAAAGTAGTTTACATGGATGAAGCTAAAACAACTCCGGAATGGCAAAAAACAGAAGGTCACCCAATTGATGGATTTATTTTATACGAAGCAACTGGTATTTACCAGACTCAGGAGCAAGTTAATAGCACTCCTCATATTGATGGAGCCAAACCTGGTGATCTTATCTACAAAGATAGAAACGGCGATAAAAAAATAACCTGGGACGATGCATATCGTGTAAATGAAAGTAGCACTCCGGAAATTATGTTCGGTCTTACATTAAATGGTTCATGGAAAGGATTTGACCTCAATGTGTTCTTCCAAGGACAGGCAAAGGCTAAACAAATTGTTATGCCAAGTATGAATATGGTTTCTGACTTTTATAAAGGAAGATGGATTGACTCTAACACAGCTGAACAAAATGCAGATGCCAGATGGCCAAGAGCGTTTATTAAACAGACTTATGGAGATGCATTTAATGGAGTCACTTCTACATGGTGGCTAAGAGATGCAAGCTTTATAAGACTCAAATCTGTTGAATTAGGATACACCCTTCCTAAGAGTGCTTCGAAATTCCTGAATATAGAAAATCTGAGAGTCTATGCTAATGGTAACAACTTATTCTCTATAGACAAAATGAAGATTTGTGATCCGGAAGTTCCAGACAATGTAGCTGGTACAAACTTCTATCCACAGCAAAGAATTCTTACTGTAGGATTAAATGTCACTTTTTAATTAACTAGTAACTGAAAAACTATAAAGAAATGAAAAAGATATATATATATGCAGCTACGCTGATGGCTGGACTTTTCACCTCGTGTACTGACATTTTGGATCAGGACCCGCTCAATACTTATACAGATGCTGCAGTATGGGGAGATCTTGCCTTGTCAGAGACATTCTTAAACGAACAATATAATAGCGTGGAAGCTGAAACCCAGAAGGGATCACGCTTTGCCAGTTATACAGATGAAGTGTACCAGATGTGGAAATATGGTACAGAGTCAATCCAACAAGGTTTGCTTTCTCCTGACCAGTCAAGCATTGGATGGGATGGTTCAACATGGAATCCATGGGATTTCTATTACAAGGCTATACGTAATATTAATATTTTCACGGAGAACATTAAGCGTGTTCCCGCTTCCGGAGAAACTAATATAGCATGGAAAAATGCCCAGATTGGTCAGGCTTTTTTCCTCAGAGGCTATTTTTACTCTCAATTATATAGCTTATTTGGGGATGTTCCTTTAATCACCAAATCTTATGGGCTAAACGATGATTATTCGAACGTAACAAGAGCACCTAAAGATGAAGTGGCTGAATATATTGTTTCACAATGTGATAGTGCTGCCTTATACTTACCTGTAAAATATAGTGACGACAGCGATTTGGGAAGAGCAACCAAAGGAGCGGCACTGGCTTTAAAGGCCCGGACTCTCCTTTATGCAGCAAGTCCTTTGTTTGGAACGCCATCACAAACTAAATGGAAAAGAGCTTCAGATGCTAATAAGGCTGTTATTGATCTGAAAGATGAAAGCGGCGCACCTGCTTACTACTTACAGAATGTATCAAACAGTGAAGAATATGCAAATCTGTTTATTGACAAAAAGAACCCAGAAGTTATTTTTGAAAAGCTATACAATTCACAAGGTCAGGGTGCTTATAATAACTCTTATTTATTCCAGGCTCCTTGCGGAACAGGTAGTGGTTTTAACGGATGGGGTAATTTCCAGGCTACTCAGGAAATTGTTGATCAATTTGAGATGGCTGATGGAACTCCATATAAAAGAGTTTCTGAAAAGGAAAATCCTTATATTAACAGAGATCTGCGTTTTGATGCAACCATCTTTACAGATGGATCTACATGGGGATACGGTGCCGATGCAAGAGAAGTAGAATGTTTCTTTGGAGCAGAAGATGGAGTTCCAAACGGAAAAGACAGTCGTCGTGGAGACTCATGGTGGAATGGTACTCAAACGGGCTATTATATCAGAAAATTCCTTGACAGGAAATACGATACTTATGGAACTGATGCTCCAACTGCTCCCTACTTCATGTTCCGTTTGGCTGAGTTCTATCTAAACTATGCAGAATGCCAGATTGAGCTAGGTCAAACACCAGAAGCTGTTGAGTATATCAACAAGATCAGAAGACGTGTTAATATGCCTGATATTACTGCTGATAATATTGCAGAAAAATACAGGCACGAAAGACAAATTGAGCTAGTATTCGAAGGGCAACGTTGGTTCGATATCAGACGTTGGATGATCATTGAAGATGTATACAGTAAACCAGTTACAGGTATGATAATCTGGAAACATCAAGATGGTTCTAAAACTTACGAATTAAATTCTGAACCAATTGAATATAAAACATTCCATGCTCCTAAAAACTATTGGTTACCAATACCTAGATATGAATTAAGAAGAGCTCCGCAACTGGATCCGTCTCCTTACGAATAATCTTAAAAAAAATCAGAATGCCTCTTTTTTTAAAAAGAGGCATTCTGATAAAACTCATTTGGCATTCAAAAAATAAACATGAAAAAGTACCTGATAATTTCAATATTCTGTCTGCTTGCCGGTACATTAAAAGCACAGATGTTCTTTGGTAAAAATCAAAGCAAACAAGATTCTATTTTTGAAAGTCTGGCAGCCACTCCACCCATGGGATGGAATAGCTGGAACAAATTTGGCTGCAGCGTAAATGAAAAGCTATTAATGGAAATGGCTGATGCAATGGCTGCATCAGGAATGAAAGAGGCCGGGTATGAATATATAGTAATTGACGACTGCTGGCAAGTGGGGCGTGATAATGATGGAAATATCATAGCTGATCCTAAAAGCTTTCCAAATGGGATTAAGGCTTTGGCCGACTATGTTCACAGCAAGGGACTCAAATTAGGCATCTATTCATGTGCCGGATCACTGACTTGCCAAGGAAGACCTGGAAGTCGGGGGTACCAATTTCAGGATGCACGCCAATATGCCAAGTGGGGAATTGATTTCTTAAAATATGACTGGTGTTCAAACGAAGGACAAAATGCCGAAGCTGCTTACAGAACCATGAGTGATGCCCTTAAAGCTTGTGGAAGACCTATTGTATTCAGTATTTGTGAATGGGGAGAAAGCCAACCATGGAAATGGGCCAAGGGTGTTGGGCATCTATGGCGCACCACTGCTGATATACGTGATTGTTACCAATGTAAATTTGACTGGGGTGGAGTTGGTGTGCTAGATATTATTGATACCGTTGCTGACCTTTATCCTTATGCAGGTCCAGGACATTGGAATGATGCAGAAATGCTGGAAGTTGGCAATGGAGGAATGAGCCGAGATGAATATATCACTCACTTCTCAATGTGGTCAATGCTTGCGGCACCGTTAATGGCTGGTAACGACCTTCGCTCTATGAGCAAAGAAACTATGGAAATACTTACCAACAAAGAAGTCATTGCTGTTGATCAGGATAGTATTGGACAACAGGCACGACGCTTTATGGACATGGGCGATCATGAAATATGGGCTAAACCTTTGTCAAAAGGCGAAATAGCTGTATGTTTTCTCAATCGTACTGATCACGAATGGAAACTGGATTACAACTGGAAAAAAGATATTATGTACTTTGCTTCCGATATAAACATCAACAAGAAAGAATACACGATCAGAGATTTATGGAAGCATAATGACATGGGTACTACAGCATCAAAGACCCAATACAGTATACCCGGACACGGAGTATTAATGGTGCGATTAGCTCAAAAAAAATAAAATAACCATTTTAAATCTACACCAAATGTATAAATATCTAGAAATTTCGCTGGTAGCTATCCTTTTTATGCTGGTAAGCTGCGCTTCAGCCACAAACAATGATCCTGAACAACCTGATTCAAATACAGAAGACAGTACAAAAGTAAAATATACAGCTGATTACGACGATGGAGCAACTATCTTTATCAATGTAAAAATTGCCATTGACAGAAAAGGGTGGAACTCGCAAACACCGGAATTTTTCAAGCAGAAACTAAAGGAACAGTGGGACCAAATTAATGCACGGTTCAATAACTGCGATAAAAAGCATCTGCTTAAAAGGAAATACATCTATAAACCAGACCTGGATGATATTATCGTTTACGACGGATGCTCTTATTGGGGAGAAAATGGGGCTAATATGAAATCAATCAATCAGATGGACAAAAACATATTCAAATTGGTTGTTATTTATGATTTCTTCTATGAAGGCGCAGAAAATGGCGAATATGGTGGCGGATGTGGAAATGATAATGGCATTGGAACAATATTAGTCATCAATGCATCCGATGGCATGAAGAATAAATATAATGATCATTTCAATCAATATACTTATCGTGCCATCACCCACGAATTAGGGCATTTCCGTGGTGTAATTGACCTCTATGCTGACGTTGTAGAAGGGAAAAATAATCCCATCAACGGTGAAGGATATATGCCTTCACACTGTCTTATGAATGATTACTGTTATACTCCCGATGAGGAGAGTAGTTGGAGTGATTACGCTATTAAGATTATAAATAAGGTAGGTAATAAAAAACAAGCAGATCTTATTAATGAGCTAATGTATCAAGACTTTGCCGATAAGATGGTTATTAAAACAATAAAGAACGGGGAACCTATTGATGCAAAAGTTAATCTCTATTTAGCTACATACTCGTATGATACCTGGTGCAACACGGTAAGCAAAACACCATACTGCTCATATAGCATAAAAAATGGAAGTTACAATGTGGATGATCTAAGAGCACTGTTCTTTAAAAACCCGGTGAACAAATGGGATCGCAGACAAGTATTCCTTGTTGAGGCTGTCACTACAGATGGAGCAAAAAAATATACCTGGATTTCCGATTATATGATGCACGAAAACGGAATGGACGGAAACAAAACTTATGAAGTGAAAATTGATTTTTAAAGAATAGAAAAAACAGGTATTCTATTTATTCAAACAATGCAACGAGCCATGAAAAAAAACATCTCTCTATTACTGCTTAATTGCCTTATAATGCTCTGCGGAAATACACTTTTTGCAGCAAATGAAACAATAAGAGTCAAGTCACCAGACAGCAGGCTAGAAATAACAATTCAGTTGGGTGATACATTAAGTTATTCTGTTAAGCACGATCAAAAAAACATCTTAACACCTTCACAGATCTGTTTGTTCTTAGATAACAACACTTTGGGAGCTGCTCCAAAGCTAATTCAGAAAAAAGCAAAAAGTATAAACGAAAACATTACTTCTCCCCTCTATAGATTTAGTTCATTTTCTACATCTTACAACGAGCTAGATCTTAAAATGAAAGGTGGATATGGAGTAATATTCCGTGCATATAACAGTGGAGTAAGTTATCGATTTTATACCACAATCAAAGGAAAGATTAATATCAGAAACGAGCAGGCTGAATTTAACTTTGACAAAGACTATGTTAGCTATATGCCATACTCAACTAATCCGAAAGATCCTTATTCAATGGCCTTTCAGAATATTTATGAGGTAAAACCACTGACAAAAGCGAATACATCTTTGCCAGCCTTTCTGCCTGTAACTGTAGATTGCGATAACGGCACAAAGCTGACTATTACTGAATCTGACTTGGAATCTTATCCGGGAATGTTTATCCGTTCAAAGGGAAAAACAGGATTTAAAGGAGAATTTGCTCCGCTACCTTCTAAAGTTGCATACAATGCATGGAGGCAACAAGAATATGTAACTGAACGTTCCGGTATTATAGCAAGTGTAAACGGCACTCGGGAATTTCCGTGGAGAGTACTTGTAATTACTGACAAGGATACTGATATGCCTGTTAATAACCTTGTTTATGCATTGGCGTCTCCCAACCGTATAGGTAATTACTCATGGATAAAAAGTGGCAAGGTTGCCTGGGACTGGTGGAATGACTGGGGTATCTATGGCGTTAATTTCAAGGCAGGAATCAACACTGAAACTTACAAGCATTATATTGATTTTGCTTCTGAAAACGGGATAAAATATATAGTAATGGATGAAGGTTGGTACAATCCGAGCAAAGGAGACATGATGACCGTTATCTCAGATATTGATTTACCTGGACTTGTTAAATACGCTCAACAGAAGAATGTTGGAATTATATTGTGGACTGTGTTTAATGTACTAGATTCACAATTGGAAGAAGCATGCAAATACTATTCTCAGTTAGGAATTAAAGGATTTAAAGTAGACTTTCTGGACCGAGATGACCAAAAAGCCGTGGAAATGGTTTATCGAATAGCCGATATGACTGCAAAATATAAACTAACTCTTGATCTTCACGGAATATATAAACCTACTGGACTGAACAGAACATATCCAAACATTATAAACTTCGAGAGTGTATTCGGAATGGAAGAAATGAAATGGAGCACTACAGAAAAAGATATGCCTTTGTATGATGTTACCTTCCCATACATACGTTTAATGGCCGGACCAGTCGATTATACACCGGGAGCAATGAGGAATGCGACTAAAAAAGATTTTAAAGATATATACTATAATCCAATGAGCCAAGGTACTCGTTGCCATCAGCTTGCTACATATATAGTTTATGATTCTCCTTTAACTATGCTTTGCGATAATCCTACCATTTATAGGAAAGAACAGGAATGCACCAGCTTTATAGCTTCACTGCCTGATGAAACTGATGAAACCCGAATACTTCAAGGAGAGATGGGTAAATATATAGTTTCTGCGAAAAGGAAAGGGAACAACTGGTATATAGGAGCATTAACAAACTGGAACAAACGCGATATAGAAGTATCTCTCAGCTTCCTTTCTGAAAATGTAACCTATAAAGCCGAGATATTCAGCGATGGTAAAAATGCTAATAAGCAAGCACAGGATTACAAACACGAAACACAATATCTGACCAGAGATTCTGTTCTTAAGATCCATTTAGCAGAAGGTGGAGGATTTGCCATAAGTCTCGAAAAAGAAAATAACATAAAAGTAACATCAGTACCAGCATCTTTACACATAAATTCATTCTACAAGAAATATGTGGATGCAAACGGAATTCCCGTCATCAGTTCCGAAAAAGTACACGATGAAGCTCTTCTTAAGGCCAGAGAAATAATTATTTGCATGCTTTCAAAACGTAAAGATATTGTCCGTAAAATGGTGGAGAAAGGATGTAAAGTAATGATTCTCGGCCAAAAAGAAGAAGTCTGTGACTTACCTGAATATGCACATATATGTAATAGTAAAGATAGTATTGCTTACTGGAACAAACGTGCCCGTGGATTTGGAGGTGCACCGGAAGATGCTTTAAGTTCAAGTTGCGGAGAGGAAAACCTGATTTGCCTTCCTGGAGACAGGTATGAAGGAGAGAATATTCTGATACACGAGTTTGCACATCTGATACATACTATCGGAATTGTAGGAATAAATCCTGATTTCAATAAAGAGCTGGATGCAGTTATGAATCATGCTATACAAAACGGATTGTGGAAGAATACGTATGCTATCTCAAACAGAGAGGAATATTTTGCAGAAACAGTTCAATCTTTCTTTAATTGCAATCGTTATTCCCAAACGCCTAATGGTGTACATAATGAAAATAACCGACGAGAAAAACTAAAAAAGTATGATCCGGAAATGTATAAGCTACTACTAAAGTATTTCCCCGAGATAGAAATTCCTATCTGCAATGTGATTCATAAATAAAAATTAAGACAAATAAGAGATCTTATATCAGAAATATTGAGATAAAAGAAACTGCTATATAACTAACAAAAAGAATCTAAATTATGAACATCAGACTACGTAACTTGTTTTTCCTGACAGCAATAGGAGTTACAACCTTAGCTTCAGCAAAAGGCAAAACCACAGAACCAATAATTCAGGTACCTTTTACTCAGGTACACTTTAATGATAATTTCTGGACACCAAAGATTGAAATCAACCGTACAGTATCTATTCCTTCAGCATTTAGAGAGTGTGAGAAGAATGGTCGGTTCGATAATTTCGCTCTTGCCGGAAAATTGATCAAAGGTGAGCATAAAGGTGACTTTTCCTTTGACGATACAGATCCTTATAAAATAATAGAGGGAGCATCTTACTCCCTTGCTGTTAAGTATGATAAGAAACTGGACGCTTATCTGGATAGTGTCATCAATCTTATCCGTGCAGCACAAGAGCCTGATGGTTATCTTTGTACCTGTGTTACCAACAACTGTACCCGTCTTTCAGGTTGGTGGGGAACTCACCGCTGGGAGAGAATAAATAGCCACGAATTATATAACTGCGGTCACTTGTATGAGGCTGCTGTAGCTCACTATCAGGCAACAAGAAAAAAGACATTATTGAATGTTGCTATTAAAAATGCTGATCTGGTATGCAAGACATTCGGTCCTAACAAAGACCAGATTCACCGTCCATCCGGTCACCCTATTGTAGAAATGGCCCTTTGTAAGCTCTACAAAATTACAGGAAACAAGAAATATCTCGACATGGCTAAATATTTTGTGGAAGAAACCGGTAGAGGTACCGACGGTCACAGATTAAGTGAATATAGTCAGGATCACATGCCAATATTGAAGCAAGATGAAATAAAGGGCCATGCCGTAAGAGCCGGATATCTATATTCAGGCGTTGCAGATGTTGCTTCACTTACAAAAGATACAGCTTATTTCAATGCACTTACCCGAATCTGGGATAATATGGCTAGTAAGAAGCTATACATCACCGGCGGCATTGGATCAAGAGCTGAAGGTGAAGGATTCGGCCCTAATTATGAACTCAACAATCAGACTGCATACTGCGAAACATGTGCTGCAATTGCAAATGTGTACTGGAATCAGCGAATGTTCCTGGCTACAGGTGATGCAAAATACATTGATGTTCTTGAACGTGCACTTTATAATGGAGTAATTTCGGGGGTATCACTAAATGGAAACAAGTTTTTTTACGATAATCCTCTTGAATCAATGGGACAGCATGAACGTCAGGCATGGTTTGGTTGTGCATGTTGCCCGGGAAATATCACTCGTTTTATGGCATCAGTACCAACATATATGTATGCTACACAAAACGATAATATTTTCGTAAATCTATATGTGCAAAGTAATGGCAAGGTTAAAGTCGGAAAAAATGAAGTATCTCTGAAACAGACTACTCAATATCCATGGGATGGTAAAATTACAATTTCTGTAAATCCAGCAAATAACGGGAATTTTGCTATCAGTCTTCGTATACCTGGATGGGCAGGCAGTCAACCTGTTCCTACTGATCTTTACAAATTCACAGCAAAAGCATTGACTGATTGCAATATTCGTGTAAATGGAAAGAGTGTGAAACCTGTTCTTAAAAATGGATATGCATCCATTGATCGCCAATGGAAAAAGGGAGATGTTATTGAACTGAACTTGCCAATGCCTGTTCGCCGTATCGAAGCTCATGAAAAGGTAGCTGATGACAAAGGTAAACTGGCTATAGAAAGAGGCCCTATTGTATATTGCTTGGAAGGTAAAGACCAAACCGATAAGCATGTATTCGATAAATATATTCCTGAAAACGCTAAGATGGATTATACTTATGAAAAAGATCTTCTTAATGGGATTATGGTGCTAAAAGGCAATGCAAAAGAAGTCTCTTTAAATGGTGAAGAAAAAGATGTTCCGTTCACAGCGATTCCATACTCTACATGGAATAATCGTGGAACAGACGAGATGGCTGTATGGATTCCTTCTTCAGCAGAGTACACTCATCCTACTCCACTGCCCACTATTGCTTCAAAAGCTCGCACTGTAGTTGTTAAAGCTCCTATTCAGAATGATGCTCCTGAATCGGCTTCCACAGAAGAATGGGCTTGGGGAGTAAACGATCAATGGGAACCAAAGAGTTCTTCAGATATATCTAAACCATATCATTACTGGTGGATGAAAAGAGGAACGCCTGAAACTCTGGCTTATGAATTTGAGAATGAAGAAACTGTATCTAATGTTGAGGTTTACTGGCTGGACATTGATCAATATGATGGCAACTTCAGAGTTCCGGAAAGCTGGAAACTATATTATAAAGATGGGGATAGCTGGAAAGAAGTAGAAGCTAAAGGTTCTTATACAACTAAAAAGGACTGTTATAACAGCCTTGATTTCACTCCGGTAAAGACAAAAGGCCTGAAAATTGTAGCTAAACTACAAAATGGAGAATCAGGAGGAGTTCTTGAATGGAAAGTCAAATAGCAAAATTTCACTCTAAACATCGTTTAATTTCACGGGCTGTTTAGAAGAACAGCTTTCAGACAGCCCACTTTACTCCATTAATCCATGAAAAAACATATATTCCTTTCACTTATTACTTGTTTAGCTTTGAACATTCAGGCTCAAAAAAGGATCTATACTCCCAAAGACTTAATAAACAACGATTTTAATAATCCGGATAGTAAATATGCAAATGTTCGTTCTGCCTCAACAGATAATATAGCAATCTTCTGGGAAAAACAATTTGGTGCTAATCCTGCCGAAGCTCCACAGCTAGAAGGAAAACCGATGACTTGGGATGTGAATAACCTGTTGCAAAGGACTGAGAGTTTCTACAAATTCTTCCGCGACACACTCAAGTTTGCCAAACAAGGCAGTAAGGCTGATCAGTATAAGATGATGGTTATGGTGAATTATTCACTTGAAGGAACTGCTTACGGCGGCGACTATGACCAACAGATTGGAGCTCTTTGGGTTACTCCCGGGCGCATACAGGATCACAAACTGAATTGCATTGCCCATGAACTGGGACATTGTTTCCAGTCACAAATAATATGTGATGGTCAGGGTGAAGGCTGGGGAGGCTGTGGGTTCTACGAGATGACTTCACAGTGGATGCTCTGGCAGGTAAATCCGAAATGGATGACTGATGAGGAGTATCACTGGAAAGCTTTCATGGACCGGACTCATCTTGCATTTTTAAGCATGGATAATATTTACCATTCTCCTTATGTGCTTGAATATTGGGGTGAAAAACGTGGTTTACCATTTATTGCCGAAATGTACCGACAAGGAAAGAAAGGGGAAGATCCTGTTATTACTTATAAACGAATGACCGGACTGAACCAACAACAATTCAATAATGAGATGTTTGACGCATACAGACACCTGATTACTTATGATATGGATCGTGTTCGTGAAGTGGCAAAACCTTACGCAAACCGTTTCACTTGTAAGCTCGACACTTTAAGTGATGGCTGGATGCAGATAGATAAGAGCAACTGTCCGCAGAATTATGGTTTCAATGCAATCCGGCTTTCAATTCCTAAACCGGGAAAGAAAGTAACCGTTTCCTTTAAAGGTCTTGCAGGAGCAGAAGGTTACAGTAAAGTTAATACAGATAAAGCCGGTTGGCGGTATGGTTTCGTGGGTGTAAAACAGGATGGTACGCCTATTTACGGTGAGGCAAGTGTCAAAGCAAACGGGCAGATTTCTTTTAAAACGCCCAAAGGAGAAACGTTAAGTTACCTGTGGTTGGTTGTTATGGGAGCACCTTCCGAACATTGGATGAATCCGGATGCTGTAGCCTTTGCGAACGAAAATAGTTCTGCCAGCACTACTCCACAACCTGATGCAGAATGGCCTTATAAAATACGGGTTAAATAAGGTGGAGAAACTTTTCTTTCAAAAAAAGAATTAGAAACCGGCACCATCACTTTATATAAAGCTGAAGGATTATAATCCTTGAAAATATCATTCAATAAAAATTGTTTTTTCAAGAAAACATTCCAGACAAAAATTAAAAGCACATATAATGAAAAGAAAATACCTTCTGTTATTCTTTATCCTCGGTTATCTGAGCATTAATATCAAGACCGAAGCTCAGCCTATAGCATGGAATTCTCCTAAAGCTGGCAATCCAATCATTCCGGGATACTTTGCAGATCCTACGGTGAAGAAGTTTGGCGATACTTATTACCTGTATGCCACAACCGACGGTAACGGTGGAGGACTGGGTCCTTCTCAGGTGTGGATTTCAAAGGACTTTGTAAACTGGACTATCATGCCGATGAACTGGCCTACCACCTACCACATCTGGGCACCGGATGTAATGAAAGGTAAGGACGGACGGTTTTATATGTATTATTGTGAACCGTGCAAAATCTATTGTGGAGTTTCCGAAACACCACGCGGCCCATGGAAAAATTATCTTGGTGCCGATACCACAGTGCTGGTAAGGGATAGGTTCGTGAAGAATGTGATCACTCTCGACGGACAATCGTTTGTGGATGATGATGGTTCCACTTATCTATATTGGGGAACATGGGGTATTTATAAAGATTTTGGCTGTGGAGTCGGAAAACTTACACCCGATCTGAAAGGCTTTTCAAAAGCCCAGATTATTCCTAATACTCAGGCTACTGATTTCTTCGAGGCTCCTTTCATGATTAAAAAGGATGGCATTTATTATTTTACTTATTCATCCGGTTCATGTCACGATCGCACCTACAGAGTGCAATATGCTACAAGCAAAACCGGACCAATGGGACCTTTTGTTTTCGCCAATAATAATCCGATTCTGGCAACAAATGCAGACAGTACGATTCACGGACCGGGACACCATAGCATTATAAAAGAAGGAGATAAGTATTACATTATTTATCACAGGCACAATATTCCTCAGTCAACACGGGGAATGCACCGACAAATTGCTGCCGATCAGCTAATCTTTACGAAAGATGGTCGCATTGAAAAGATTAATGCCGGACATCAAGGTATTGGCTATCTGCAGCCATCGACCAATCCCTTTCCGAATCTTGCTTTTGGAAAGAAAGTAAAAGCCTCATCCTATTACAATGATTGGTTTAAGCCCGAATATGCTGTCGATGATAATAACGCAACTTTATGGCGGGCAAAAAACAGCCGGAACGAATGGATAGAATTAGATCTAGGCACGTTGCAACCTATTCAGCGGATATGGATACAGTTTGAATACGCCACTTCCTATTACCAATATATTATTGAGACCTCAGCTGACAGCAAGGAATGGACTGTTTTTGCCGATAAACGCAACAACATATTGGCTGGCAGTCCGATGACTGACTATGGAAATGTGAAAGCCAGATATGTGCGACTCACAATTACCGGCAATGAGAAAAACGGAGTGCTGGCAGCTATCTGGAACATAAAGGTATTCAGCGGAAGTAAAATTGATCCGCCACAACAGTTAGTGCATCTTTCTCCCTCTTCATTCCTTCAGAATAAGGACCAATGGGAGAATAAAGCCGGTATGTTGGGTGGCTGTTTATCTGCCAAAAGCGATATTTCTCTGGTAACCGAAAATGGCCATACAGGAATAAAACTTGCTCCGCAATCTGAATTGGTTTCTGATTTTGATATGCCTCAGGGATTTTTCAGCGGACAGCCTTATACCCTCTCCTATTCTGTCTATGGATCAGAGAAAGATGCCATGAAACAAATTGTAACATGGGGCAACAATAAAAAGGCCATTAGCAGTCTTACTAAAAATTCTTCAGATAATGAAGCATGGCATGTGGTTGCTTATATATCCGACGGAAAGAAAGAATCTGTTTATCTGGATAGTACTTTGATTCAAAGCAATAAGGTTGGCAAAATTCAGAATATAGACAAGAAACTGCATATTTCAGGTGGAGAAGGTAACATCACAATTTCTAATCTTAATGTGTACAACTGGCAGCAAAGCATAGAAGAAATTATGTTCGATGCTAACGCCTCTGATATCGTAATTCCTCAAATACCGGGTGAAGAAGCTAAAGAGATGTTTATTGACCTCAATGCCGATAAATATCTTGCCGGAACATCGCTGAAACAGATAGAAAACGGTAATGGTATAAAAGGCTTGTTCAATGCGCAAACTACTCCCGTATCTGTAGAAGAGAAAGAAAACGTCAGGGCATTCAGGTTTAACGGTACTCAGGAGTTCCGTTCAACCTTCCCGCTTCCGGATTCATTCTTTGACAATCCGGCATATTCGGTTACAGCATGGATATTAAATCCTGAGTTGGATGAGAATGAATGCATAGCCGACATCACTCCTGCTTATGTTGAATTAGACAGAATTGCATTTGGATGGGGAAAAGAACCGAGAAACGGACTTATCTGCCACAACGGATGGTTCGAAGATTCCGGACTGAAAGAAATTAAACCAGACAATAAATGGCATCACGTAGCAGTAACATATGACGGATATATGGAAAAGATCTATGTTGACGGAAAGTTGCTCAAGCAAAAAGACATTATGCTCCGCCTGCCCCGAAGTCCATACGTCACATTGGGTAGAACATCCGATCAGGCATGGCCGTTCAACGGATGGCTTCATTCACTGAAAGTTTATAATTATACAATAAGTGACAAGGATATAGAAAATGAATCATTCTTAATACAAAAATGAAAGAGAAAGAGATAAAATGCCAACATTCTGACTATTTTCTATTTTTGTCTTACAAAGAATATATACCTTTGGAATTTATTAAGAAAAGATTCTTCCTAAGCTAACAGAAAAGAAGAAGGAAGCTAAGGTTATTATTGAGGTTAAATCCTAAAATAAAAGTACACTTAATCCAATTAAGCACTAGACTATATTTCATATTAATGTAGAACCTATTTAAACAAGGTGTACTACTATTACAAAACATATAAAGAATAATTAGCTTAGCAATAAAGAATAAACACATTAGATAACTAATATAAAAACTAAATACGAGAGAAACAATGAAGAAACTTTGGATTATAGGACTACTAAGTCTGGGCACGTGTTTGCAGGCGCAGGTGAAATCCGGTGGAGGATATCCAATCACTCCCGTGCCATTTACGGCAGTTAAAGTAACCGACTCCTTCTGGGGACAGCGATTGAAGGCCAGCCGTGAAGTAACTATTCCTTTGGCATTCAGCAAATGTGAGGAAACAGGTCGGTACGAAAACTTTATTAAAGCAGCCCATCCTAGTGATTCTTACAAGGAAGAGGGCTTTACTTTTGATGATACTGATGTATACAAGACCATTGAAGGCGCAAGCTACTCGATGCAGACTTTTCCAAATAAAAAATTAGCGAAATACATTGATAGTGTACTTACTATAGTATCCAAGGCTCAGGAGCCGGATGGTTATCTTTACACCTACAGAACCATGAATCCTAAGCATCCGCATGAATGGGTAGGAAGCAAGCGTTGGGAAAAAGAAGAAGATCTCAGCCATGAATTGTACAATCTGGGACACATGATTGAAGGGGCGGTTGCTCACTATCAGGCTACAGGCAAAAAGAACTTCCTGAATATCGCCATGAAATATGCAGATTGTGCAGCAAGAGAAATAGGAAACAACCCCGGACAAGTGGTGGTTGTTCCCGGACATCAGATTGCAGAAATGGCACTTGCCAAGCTTTACGTGGTAACAGGAAAGAAGAAATATATTGATCTTGCCAAGTTCTTCCTCGATAAGCGCAGTTATACAGAAAAGAAAGACGAATATGGTCAGGCTCACAAACCTGTTCTGGAACAGGACGAAGCTGTGGGACATGCCGTTCGTGCAGCTTACATGTATTCCGGAATGGCCGATGTTGCTGCTTTAACCGGTGATAAAGGTTACATTCAGGCTATTGACCGCATCTGGGATAATATAGTAAATAAGAAATTATATATTACAGGTGGTATCGGAGCAACCAGCAACGGAGAAGCTTTCGGCAAAAACTATGAATTGCCTAACATGTCGGCTTACTGCGAAACGTGTGCGGCTATCGGTAATGTCTATCTGAATTATCGTTTGTTCCTTCTTCACGGTGATGCCAAATACTATGACGTATTGGAGCGTACGCTTTATAACGGACTGATCAGCGGTGTTTCTCTTGATGGCGGTGGCTTCTTCTACCCTAACCCCTTGCAATCAATTGGTCAGCACCAACGCCAGCCTTGGTTTGGTTGTGCATGTTGCCCATCCAATATCTGCCGCTTCATTCCATCTGTTCCGGGATATATCTATGCAGTTCATAACAGTGATGTATATGTAAACCTTTTTATGTCTAATAACTCAAACCTAAAAGTAAACGGCAAACAGGTTTCATTGACTCAGACTACCAATTATCCCTGGACAGGTGATATCAAACTTGCAGTTACTCCAAGCGGAAAACAGGATTTTAATCTAAAAATCCGTGTTCCTGGATGGTTACAAGGTTCAGTAGTACCGGGCAATCTGTACAGTTATTCAGATAAGAAAGACCTGAAATTCCATATCACTGTAAATGGAAAGGATGTTGAAAGCAGCATAGAAAAAGGATACTTCACAATATCTCGTGCATGGAAGAAAGGAGATGTGGTAGAAGTTCATTTTGATATGGAGCCTCGCACAGTGAAAGCAAATAATCAGGTGGAAGCCGATCGCGGTATGGTTGCAATAGAACGCGGTCCGCTGGTATATTGTGCTGAATGGCCGGATAATGATTTCAGTGTATTGAGTATCATTATGAATAAAAAGCCTGAATTCAATGTGGTTGAAAAACCAGATATGCTTTACGGAATCCGAATGATAGAGACAGGAGCACAGACTTTAAGTTATGATGCAAAAGGCAGATTAGTAACAAAAGATGTGAAACTGAGTTTAATTCCTTATTATGCATGGGCACACCGCGGAAATGGCGAGATGACTGTATGGTTGCCTACCGATCTTAGTGCAACCCGTCCGGCTATGCCTCCTACTGTTGCATCAGAAAGTAAGGTTTCAGCATCGCACAATGTAAAATCAATCAGCGCAATCAATGACGGTTTACTACCAAAAGATGAAAACGACCGCAGCATACCTTATTATCACTGGTGGCCAAAACAAGGAACTACAGAATGGATAAGTTATGATTTTGGTTCTCCAAAGAGCGTTTCCAGTTCTACAGTTTACTGGTTTGACGATGCTCCATGGGGAGGATGCCGTGTACCTGAATCATGGAAGATCTATTATAAGAATACAAACAATGAATGGGCTCCGGTTGAAAACCTGAACGCTTACGGAGTAGAGAAAGGAACAGGAAACGAAGTTCGTTTCAAAAATGTTACTACACAAGAGCTGAAACTGGAAGTCAAGCTCCCTGAAAAGAATGCCTCCGGACTCTATGAATGGGAAGTAGAATAAAGAAACACTGAAAATATAAACATGAAGAAACTTCTTTTATTGGCTATAGGTGCGTTGCTTTCCGGCAACGCACTTTATGCACAAGGCACTGTGGGAGATTACCAACGTGCCTTTTCATTGCGGGATAATCTGAAAGACAAAGTATTTTATTCCGATGTAAATCCTAAATGGATTGGGAAAACAGACCAATTCTGGTATATAAGAAACACTCCGGATGGGAAAATTTACGTTGTAACCGATGCAGTAAAAAAGAGCAGAAAAGAACTTTTTGATCATCAGAAGCTGGCCAGACTTTTAGCTTCTGCAAGTTCAAAAGAAATCGATGCCAAAAAGCTTCCTTTGCAATCACTCGAAGTTAATCCCACTCTTGATTCTCTTCGATTCGTTTACAATGATTATAAATGGCTTTATCTTAAAAAGAAGAATCTGTTAAAGAACGAAGGCAAAGTAGAAAAACCAGATTCCAGATATTGGAATGCGAGCGATGATGAACGTCAGGGACCTCCGGTTGTATCACCGGACGGAAAACTTACTGCGTTCATTAAAAACCAGAATGTATATGTAAAAGATAACCAATCAGGCAAAGAAAAGGCATTAAGCCTTGACGGTTCACCGGGTGAGTATTACTCAGCATACATCAGTTGGTCGCCCGATTCTAAGAAAGTGGCTGCAATGAAAATCCGTCCGGCCGAACAGCGGTACATCTATTTTGTAGAATCATCCCCTACTGACCAGCTACAGCCAAAGCTTCATAAACGTGAATATACCAAGCCGGGCGATGCACTGCCGTTCAGAACTCCTTGTGCATTCGAGGTGGAAAGTGGAAAAACAGTCGCCCCTTCTGCTGAACTGTTTGACAATCAATTTGTAAAAAGCGGGAAAACGATCGTTCCTTCGACCGAACTATTTAACAGTCAGTTTGATGTGCACGGATTGGAATGGAGCTCCGACAGCAAAAATGTGATGTTTGAATACAATCAACGCGGGCATCAGGTTTACAGGGTACTTGAATTCTCTACAGAAACCGGTACTGTAAAAACTGTAATTGAAGAAACCAGCAAAACATTTGTGAACTATAGCCGTTATTTCCGCAAGAATCTGGCTAATGGTGATGAAGTTATCTGGATGAGTGAAAGAGACAACTGGAATCACCTATACTTATATAACCGGCATACAGGTGAAGTAAAGAATCAGATTACCAAAGGAGAATGGTATGTTCGTGATGTTATCAATGTAGACGAAGCCAACAGACAGATTATCTTCTCGGCTAATGGAATGGTTAAAGATGAAGATCCTTATCTGATTCGCTATTATCGAATCAATTTCGACGGAACCGGACTTACTTGCCTCACTCCGGAAGAAGGAATGCACCAGGGAACATTCTCCGACAATAATAATTATTTCGTAGATGTTTATTCAATGGTTAATAAAGCTCCCGTTACAGTTTTAAGAGAATCAAAAAGCGGAAAGGTTATTATGCCTCTTGAAAAAGCAGATATTACTCAATTAGTAAAAGCCGGATGGATAGCTCCCGAACCTTTCGTTGCAAAAGGAAGAGATGGGAAAACGGATATCTGGGGAGTAATCATTCGTCCTACAAACTTTGATCCGCAAAAGAAATATCCTATTCTGGAATACATTTATGCAGGACCGGGAAACCAATATACACCCAAATCCTTTAATCCGTTCCTTTGGTTTCATTCTGCCATTGCCGAACTGGGATTTATCGTGGTACAAATGGACGGCATGGGAACATCTTTCCGTTCCAAATCTTTCGAAGAGATCATTTATAAGAATCTGAAGGATGCCGGTCTTCCCGATCATATGGCCTGGATAAAAGAGGCTGCTCAAAAATATCCTTATATGAATACCGACAAAGTAGGCATCTTTGGTGGTTCAGCCGGAGGACAAGAGTCCATGACTGCAACTCTTTCCTATCCGGAATTCTACAAAGCAGCCTATTCAGCGTGTGGCTGCCACGATAACCGCATGGATAAAATATGGTGGAACGAACAATGGATGGGCTATCCAATAGGAAAAGAATATTCAGAGTGTTCAAATGTGGAAAATGCGCATTTGCTTAAAACGCCTTTAATGCTGTTAGTAGGAGAAATGGACGATAATGTTGATCCATCCACAACCATGCAGGTAGTAAATGCTTTGATAAAATCCAATAAAAACTTTGAGCTGGTTGTATTACCAGGAAGCAATCATACTCTTGGAGGAGAATATGGTGAACACAAACGTTACGACTTCTTTGTTAAAAACCTTATGGGAGTTAATCCTCCGGCCTGGGATACAATAAAGATGAAATGACCATTATAAAATAGTAAAAAAGAACAGGGGATTATTGTTAGTAATCCCCTGTTCTTTTTTACTATTTAAGGCTAAATTCAAATACCATATAAAGAGTCGTTCTTATATAGCCTCGTACATTTTGTATTAAAGTTCAGAAACTTTAGACAGGTCTCCCCTGCCTTCAAAATCTGTCATAGCCTTTCTCCACTCATCAGAGATAGGTTTCGTAGCTTTTGTCTTTGCATCAAAACCAACCATTACCGTCTGACAAATGCACTTCACTTCATTTGTATCAACATCAATAAGTTGCTGAAACAGCTTAAAGCTTTTATTCCCAATTTCTACCACTGTCGTTTGCACAGCAACATTCTCGTTCGGATATACTGGTAAAAGGAAACTAACCTGAATATTTGCAATTACTACGCCAACGTCTTTACTTGAAACCATGTCTGGCATAACCTCACTGAAATAGGAAGTCTTACCCAAATCATAGAACGAGAAGTAAACCGAGTTATTCACATGTCCTAATGCGTCAAAGTCATTAAAACGTAATTGAATTGGAATCGTGTGCTTAAATTTTAATCTTTCCATCTGTTTGTAATATTGAGATTACAAAAATAGATAATTTTATATTCTATTTGCAACAATCTTCAATATTTGACATTTAAAAAACTACGATTTACAACTTTATTTTATAGATTTGTAGGCAGATTATGAATAATACACATAAAAAGAATGGCTAAAATAACAAAAGAAGCGGCTTTGCTCTACCACTCACAGGGAAAGCCCGGTAAAATTGAGGTAGTACCTACCAAACCTTACAGTACACAAACTGACTTATCTTTGGCATACTCCCCCGGAGTAGCAGAACCTTGTCTGGAAATTGAAAAAAATCCGCTAACAGCGTATGATTATACAGCTAAAGGAAACTTAGTAGCTGTAATTTCCAACGGTACTGCAGTACTTGGGCTTGGAGATATTGGTGCAATGTCTGGAAAACCGGTTATGGAGGGCAAAGGATTGCTCTTTAAGATATATGGAGGAATCGATGTTTTTGATATTGAAGTTAACGAAAAAGATCCTGAAAAATTTATCGAAGCTGTAAAAGCTATCGCACCAACTTTCGGAGGTATTAACCTGGAAGATATTAAAGCTCCTGAATGTTTTGAAATTGAAAAACGTTTGAAGGCAGAACTTGATATTCCTGTAATGCACGATGACCAACACGGTACTGCTATTATTTCCAGTGCAGGTTTGCTTAACGCACTTGAAGTAGCCGGAAAGAAGATAGAAGAGGTTAAGATAGTTGTTAACGGTGCTGGTGCTGCTGCTGTCTCTTGTACAAAATTATACATTGCTCTTGGAGCACGTATGGAGAACATTGTAATGTTGGACAGTAAAGGTGTCATCTCTACAGAACGTACAAATCTTGATGAATCTAAGAAATTCTTTGCAACTTCACGTACTGACATTCACACTTTGGCAGAAGCTGTTAAAGATGCAGATGTATTCTTAGGATTATCTAAAGGAAATATATTATCACAGGATATGGTTCGCTCAATGGCTAAGAACCCAATTGTGTTTGCTTGTGCAAATCCTATTCCTGAAATTACATACGAAGATGCTATTGCAGCTCGTCCTGACGTGTTAATGTCAACAGGTCGTTCTGACTATCCAAACCAGATTAACAACGTAATTGGATTCCCTTATATTTTCCGTGGTGCTCTTGACACTCGTGCAAGTGCTATCAATGAAGAAATGAAACTGGCAGCTGTTAAAGCTATCGCTGATTTGGCTAAACTGCCTATCCCTGAAATTGTAAACAAAGTATATAATGTAACTAACCTTTCTTTCGGTCCTGAATACTTTATTCCAAAACCTGTTGATCCACGTCTGATCACAGAAGTTTCTATGGCTGTTGCTAAAGCTGCTATGGAATCGGGTGTTGCACGTAAACCAATTGAAGACTGGGATGCTTATAAGAAACATCTTCGCGAATTGATGGGTTATGAATCTAAACTGACTAGTCAGCTATATGACACAGCTCGTACAGATCCTAAGAAAGTTGTTTTCGCAGAAGGCGGACATCCTAACATGTTGAAAGCTGCTGTTGAAGCTAAGAACGAAGGTATTTGTCACCCAATCTTATTAGGAAACGAAGAACGTATTGAGAAGTTAGCAAAAGAATATGATTTGAACCTTGACGGAATTGAGATTGTAAATCTACGTCATGACAGCCAAACTGAACGCCGCGATCGTTATGCTCATATCCTTGCAGAAAAACGCGCACGTGAAGGTGCTAACTATGATGAAGCTACCGATAAGATGTTTGAACGCAACTATTTTGGTATGATGATGGTGGAAACCGGAGAGGCTGATGCTTTTATCACTGGTCTATATACTAAATACTCAAATACAATTAAAGTTGCAAAAGAAGTTATTGGTATCCAGGAAGGATTTAATCATTTCGGAACAATGCACATTTTAAATTCTAAAAAAGGTACATACTTCTTAGCTGATACTTTAATTAACCGTCATCCGGATACAGAAACATTAACCGACATTGCAAGATTGGCTGCTAACACGGTTCGTTTCTTTAATCAAACTCCGGTAATGGCTATGTTGTCATATTCAAATTTCGGTTCTGATCCTGTAGGTAGTCCTGCTAAAGTACACGAAGCTGTAAGACTTATGCAGGAGAAATATCCGGATTTGGCAATCGATGGAGAAATGCAGGTAAACTTTGCTATGAACAAAAATCTTCGTGATGCAAAATATCCATTTACAAGATTGTTTGGCAAGGATGTAAATACATTGGTATTCCCTAACCTAAGTTCGGCAAACTCTGGCTATAAATTAATTCAGGCAATGAGTGATACTGAATTAATCGGCCCTATCCAAATGGGTTTGAATAAGCCTATTCACTTCACAGATAGTGAAAGCTCTGTTCGTGACATTGTCAACATTACTGCTGTAGCTGTTATCGATGCTATTGTTGATGCAAAAACAAAAAACGTTAAGTAATTAATAATTCATAAGGTGGTAAAGTTAGGATACACATGTATTCCTGCTTTACCGCCTTTATTATCTCTTTTTCTCTGCAATAATGTTTATTCAGTAAAAAGCGATCCATATCACATCCTGTTTCTTATTCTTCTCTGAATATCAGTTTATATATTATTCTCAGATCTTTAAAACAAATTGGTAATCCTGTTTTCATCCCTAGACTATATACAATACAGAAATTAGCTTTAACATCTGGATTTACATTTTCTTTAAACAAACAGAACAACACATCTTTACTTGGCTCAAATAACCGATTTGATATTTATCTTCTACTTTTATTAATATTTTGTTTGTATTTTAAATTAAAAAAGAATAGATTTGTAAAAAGACAAGCCAACATATTTTTTTAATATACAACAACCAATAAAAGAAATCTTATGAATGCAAGTAAGGTCTTAGACGATTTAAAAAGAAGGTTCCCCAATGAACCTGAGTATCATCAGGCTGTGGAAGAAGTACTTTCCACAATTGAAGAAGAGTACAATAAACATCCTGAGTTTGATAAAGCAAACCTAATTGAACGCCTCTGTATTCCAGACAGAGTTTTTCAATTCAGAGTAACCTGGATGGACGATAAAGGTGATATCCAGACCAACATGGGCTACCGTATTCAGCATAACAATGCCATTGGTCCATACAAAGGTGGCATTCGTTTTCATAGATCTGTAAATCTTTCTATCCTAAAATTCCTGGCATTTGAACAAACATTCAAGAATTCATTGACAACATTGCCTATGGGTGGTGCAAAAGGTGGTTCAGACTTCTCTCCCCGCGGAAAGTCAAATGCTGAGGTTATGCGATTCGTACAATCATTCATGCTTGAATTGTGGAAACACATTGGTCCAGATCAGGATGTCCCTGCAGGTGATATTGGTGTAGGCGGCCGCGAAATTGGTTTCATGTTCGGTATGTACAAGAAACTTTGCAAAGAATTTACTGGTACATTCACAGGTAAAGGTCGCGAATACGGTGGTTCTTTGATTCGTCCTGAAGCTACAGGTTACGGTAACATTTACTTCCTGATGGAAATGTTAAAGACTAAAGGAACAGATCTTAAAGGTAAAGTATGTACAGTATCTGGTTCAGGTAATGTTGCTCAATATACAATCGAAAAAGTTCTTGAACTAGGCGGAAAAGTTGTTACTTGCTCTGATTCTGACGGATATATCTATGATCCGGACGGGATTGACCGTGAAAAGCTTGACTACATTATGGAACTTAAGAATCTGTACAGAGGACGTATCCGTGAATATGCAGAAAAATATGGTTGCAAATATGTAGAGGGAGCTAAACCTTGGGGGGAAAAGTGCGACATTGCTCTTCCATCAGCAACTCAGAACGAAATAAACGAAGATCATGCACGTACTTTAGTTGCAAACGGATGTATGGCTGTTAGTGAAGGTGCAAACATGCCTTCTACTCCGGAAGCTATCAAAGTATTTCAGGATGCTAAGATTCTATTTGCCCCAGGAAAAGCAGCTAATGCTGGTGGCGTTTCTGTCTCAGGCCTCGAGATGACTCAGAACTCTATCAGATTAAGCTGGAGTACTGAAGAAGTAGATGCTAAACTAAAAAGTATTATGCAGAATATCCACGAAGCTTGCGTTAAATATGGTACAGAAGCTGACGGATATGTTAACTACGTGAAAGGTGCAAACGTTGCAGGTTTCATGAAAGTTGCAAATGCGATGATGGCTCAAGGCATTGTATAATCAGAAAGAATAAAAAAAACAGCAAATGAAGGCGGTCTGCAAGGATCGTCTTCTTTTTTTCTCATACCTGATCAATATTCTTTTTACATCTTTGACGGTGTTATATATTTGGAATATATTTGCATTTTCTCAGAATTCAAAGATACGATTACAAAAGAAAAATAAAGATGAAAAAAGTGACGCTAATTTTAGCTTGTGGAATGATTACGGCAAACATTTTCGGACAAAAAACAAAAATCATCTATCCGATGACAAAGAAAGACAACACTGTGGATACTTACTTCGGTGTAAAAGTCTCAGATCCTTATCGCTGGTTGGAAAATGACACAACTAAAGAAACTGCAACCTGGGTAAAGGCACAAAACAAAGTAACATCAACTTATCTGGCAAAGATTCCTTTCCGGAATAAACTAAAGGAAAGACTCACCAATCTTGCCAATTATGAAAAAATTGGCGCGCCTTTTAAGAAAAATGGCAAATACTATTTCTATAAGAATGATGGTCTGCAAAACCAAAGCGTTCTCTATGTGCAAAACTCTTTAGACTCGCAACCAGAAGTATTTCTTGATCCAAACAAGTTATCGGAAGACGGAACCGTGGCCTTAACTGGAATTTCTTTTTCCAAAGACGGCAAATACTTTGCTTATACTGTTTCCAGAAGTGGTTCGGACTGGAGGGAAATTTATGTGATGGACATTGCCACCCGTAAATTACTTAACGATCATATTCAATGGGCTAAGTTTACAGGAGCTGCCTGGCAGGGAGATGGCTTTTACTACAGTGCGTATGATGCTCCTATTGCTGGAAAAGAGTTCTCAAATATAAATGAGAATCATAAAATCTATTTCCACAAGATTGGAGAGCCACAATCAAAAGATGTATTGATCTACCAGAATCCAAAGTATCCAAAGCGCTTCTATTCAGCCAGTGTAAGCGAAGACCAGCGAGTTCTTTTCATCTTTGAATCGGGCGAAGGACGCGGAAATGCCCTTTTCATGAAAGATCTGACAAAAGTGGATGCTCCGATAGAGCAGTTGGCTTCCGACTTTAATTATGAATACACCCCTATTGAGGTTATTGGCAGCCAGATGTTCTTCTCCACAAACTTTGGTGCACCTAAAGGCAAGGTGATGGTTGCAAATATAGACTCTCCCAACCTAAGAAACTGGAAAGATCTGGTTCCCGAGTCAGCCTCTGTTCTTTCGGGAGCAGAAGTTATAGGAGGGAAATTAATGCTGACCTACGACAAAGATGCTTCTAATCACGCATTTGCATATAACACCGAAGGCAAGCTTCTTTACGAAGTAAAACTCCCTTCACTGGGTTCTGTAGGATTCAGCGGCGACAAGGATGACAATATTGCTTTTTACTCTTTCACCTCATTCACTTTTCCCGGAGCTGTTTATAAATATAATGTGAATACTAATGAATCAACTTTATATTGCGCACCCAAAGTAGATTTTAATCCGGAAGAGTTCGTTACCGAACAAGTGTTCTATCCCAGTAAGGACGGAACAAAGATTCCAATGTTTCTTACTTACAAGAAAGGATTAAAAAGAGACGAAAGCAACCCTGTTTACCTTTATGGCTACGGAGGATTCAACATCAGCCTCAACCCGGGCTTCTCCACCTATCGAATCCCTTTCCTTGAGAACGGAGGCGTTTATGCACAGGTAAATCTTCGTGGCGGTGGCGAATACGGAGAAGAGTGGCATCTGGCCGGAACAAAGATGAAGAAACAAAATGTATTTGATGACTTTATTTCGGCAGCAGAGTATCTGATTGAAAAGAAATACACCAATAAACAGAGAATTGCCATTGTGGGAGGATCTAACGGCGGATTGCTTATAGGAGCCTGCGTGAACCAGCGACCGGATTTATTCAAAGTCGCTATTCCTGAAGTAGGTGTAATGGATATGCTTCGTTACCACAAATTCACCATCGGCTGGAACTGGGCAAGCGATTACGGCACCAGCGAAGATAGTAAAGAGATGTTTGAGTACCTTCGTGCTTATTCTCCGCTTCATACCTTTAAGAAAGGAAACACCTACCCTGCCACTCTGGTTACCACAGCCGACCACGACGACCGCGTAGTTCCGGCTCACTCTTTCAAATATGCCGCGACTCTTCAGGCCTCAAGCAACGGAAAGAATCCTACGCTGATACGTATTGATAGCAAAGCCGGACATGGATCAGGCAAGCCAATAAGTAAGGTAATAGATGAACAAGCAGATATTTACTCATTTATCATGTTTAATATGGACATGAAGCCTAAATTCTGAGAAATACAATTGAAATAAACGAAAGCCCGTTTGCTGATAAAATTTCAGTAAACGGGCTTTCTTTATAAAAACTATTAGATTGATTTAAAAAACATCGAGAGAGTTTTTTATTTCCTTGTACAAAACAATTCATTCTTTTGTACAGAAGAATAAATTGTTTTGTACAGAAGAATACAATCTTCTGTACAGGATATAAAAAGATATCGCCTATGTTTGTTCAATGTTACAGCACACAATTCATATATGTGGTGCAGTAATACCGGAGCATCAGATAGTTAATTCAATCACATAATCAATATCTGTAGGAACCTCGGGTAAATACAATAAAGTACCAGTTTTATCCTGTTTAAAGTTTACCAGGGTTTGGTTTTTAAAGAGAACAGCTTTCTTTATTTTGTTCGTAACAGGAACGAACAATGCATTATCTTTTAAATTCAGAATGTGCACAAACAGCTTATTACCTTTATGGGTAGTTACTCCCCAATCATGAATAGGAATAAAACCTCCACGTGTTCCATAAATGGTTTCTCCATATATTTTCATCCATTCTCCCACTTCTTTCAATCGTTGAATTGCCATAGCAGGTATCTCGCCATTTGGCTGAGGACCAACATTAATCAGCAAATTTGCATTATTGCCAGCAGCTTTCACCAAGTAATGAATAAACTCTTTTGTTGATTTATAGTTCTTATCAGTAATATTATATCCCCAATTATTATTCATTGTTTCACATGTTTCCAAAGGAAGCTTACTAATAGCCTGTCCTGAAAGTCCTGCATTATTCTGGCCGGGTATATCACGTTCAAACATCTGAAAGTCTTCGCCGGGAAAAGGAGTACTATGATGATTATTGCCAATCATACAACCCGGTTGCAGTTTGTGAATCAAAGCATACTGTTCATCCAGATGCCAATTCCAATTTGGATCCTGATCTTTATCCCACCAGCCATCAAACCAGATGGCACCAATCGGTCCGTAATTAGTTAGTAGTTCTGTTAGCTGATTATTCATAAAATTCTGATAATCGCTCCATTTGCCATGTTCAGTTCTACCTGTACCAAGTCCCGTACGACCCAAAGGATAATAATCGGCTCTGCGCCAGTCAAGGTGAGAATAGTAAAGATGCAACTTAATTCCCTGCTTCTGACACTCTTCAGCCAATGCTTTTACTATATCTTTTTGAAAAGGAGTTGCATCTACTATGTTATAATCAGTATATTTTGTTTTAAACATCGAAAAGCCATCGTGATGACGAGTAGTAAAGCAGATGTATTTCATACCTGCAGCTTTAGCTATTGAGACCCATGCTGCAGCATCAAACTTAGACGGATAAAATCCGGAAGCTAATTTGGCATATTCTTCCCAGTTGATATTCCTGTCATTCATGATCCACTCCCCATTACCCAACATACTGTAAAGTCCCCAGTGGATAAACATTCCAAACTTAGCATCCTGAAATTCAGTTCTGTTTTCTAAGTTTTCTTTTGTCGGCTGGTAGTCTTTCTGGGCAAACAACTGAGCATTGCCTACAAGTACCAACAGTAATAAAAAGATTTTTCTCATACAATTTTAATTATTAGTTATTTAAAAGAACAAACAATAATAAAGTAAAAAGTTAGCAACTACAAATCCCAATAACAAGAATATTCTTTATGAAAATAGATTTATTGTTTCAAGCCCATCAAAAAACAGAAATATACCAGCGATGTTTCCCAATATAATATATTAAAAGAATTCTTGTACAAAAGAGATGCTTCTTACAAGGACTCCCTTATTTAAAATATCCCACCGGATGATTTAAAATGAGCGTCTGAGTACCTGTCAGCTTTAATGCCTTTTTTAAGGCATCCGCATCCATTTGAGCTCGTGGAACAGTAGCCAGTCCAATTCCCGAGCAGAACAAAGAGATATTCTGTGACACAATACCTCCGTCAATTGCTCCCCATGTTTCATTCGTATTTGAAACCAAAATCAGGCATACCGGAGCTTTCAGCGGACGAACATCACCTTCACTGATAAATTCCAATGTACTGTTAGCCGCATTATAAAGATAATTTCCATCAGCCATGCAAACATAAACCTTTATGTCTTGTCTGTTTTGAGAGGAAGGAGCTGTTTTTTTTCCTTCATTCGGACGGTTGATACCGTTAGCTGCCCAAACAAGGTCTGACAAGTCTTGCTGACTAAGCATTTTATCAGAGAATTCCCTCGTAGATTTACGATTAGAGAACGCTTTCATCAAGACATCTCCACGTGTAAGGTTAGGTGCATTTAATTTAATAGACTTCAAATCCTGTGCACTAGAACAAGAAATAAACATAAACATCACCATTAAAAGAAAGGATTGTTTCATAGTTTTCTAATTTAAATTATTCCATATTTAGATACTTCTCGCTTATCATTTACAAGGCTTCATTACAAGCCCTATATTCTTCTTTCCGTCTATTTTCACTACTAATGGATTATCAAAATGTATATGCCGAAGGTACTGAGTTTCAAATGCGGCATCCTTTTCATCCAGGAAAGCCTGATCATAAATGCCATCATTTATATAAGAGTTAATGGTAAAATACCCAACTCCAAACGATGTCAGATTCTGAAAAAAATGCGTTCCCTGACTTGGATCAATTCTGTAGTTTGTCAGGCCGGCCTCCACGATAACCCTTGCAGCAGAGATATGTGGCCATTTAACCGGAATACCGAGCCAAGTATCGTTGGACCCCCACCTTCCTGGTCCCACCAGAATATAGTTCTTCTTTTTATCAAGGAATTCTTTATTCAGTTTTTCTATTTCATAAGCAATGTCCTGATTGTGAGATGCATTATAATGATCAGTTTTTACATAGACTATATCAAAAATATCATTCATAATGCCATGTCCCAAAGCATGATTCGAACTTAGCAATTTATCCTGATCATTAACCAAAGCCAAATTGTCATCAATCATCTTCTTGCTATCCACAATCGGACGAATCTGTAATATATAAAATACGCCCGATTTATCCATCTCTGTACTCATCGTTGCAGCAAACTCAATCTCTACGGGACGTCTCATCTCTTTTTCGCCATATTTCATCACTAACTGAAGAATGTTGGCTAAAGGAAAGACATCGTGCTGCAGGATATTTGCAAAAGTAATCAGTTTACGTCCTCCAGGATAAAGTCCATCACGAATAACCTGATCATACGGGTCATACGTGGAGGCAATATACCGTAATGCCCCATCTTTTTCAGCCTCTTTTACCTGAAGTTTTAATAAATTAAAGCCATCATCTATAGAAAAATCCTGGCCCATATTTCTTAAATCCAATGCATAAAAGCGAGTCTGAGTCTCTTTTAAGGCAATCTCCACTTCACTGGTCTGCAACACCTTACTTGGGTGATAAGGACAAAATCTTAGCGTCATTCCTCCGTCTACAATATACTTTCCAAGTCCCAATGCGATATTCACAGTTCCCTCCTCAGGCTTTTCATCACCAATCGGATAATAATTCAGCGACCTTGCCACACCGGACATGGAAGGATAATAACGATCTCCATACTGATTGCCCACAACTTCCTGCAAAATAACAGCCATCTTTTCCTGATCAATAAAATTCGCTGTAGCTTGCATATATGATTTGCTATCACCGTAAAAGACTGATGCATAGACTCCCTTTATTGCATCACTCAACATCCGGAGCATTTCATACTTATCGTCCAGATAAGGGATCATATAAGTAGAATAAATGCCTGCAAAAGGCTGATAATGGGAATCTTCCAGCAAGCTTGACGAACGGATGGCTATAGGAGACTTCACTACGTCAAAAAACGTAAAGAAATCCTCCACTAATCTTTCAGGAAGTTTTGCTCTTAAAAAATACTTTAGAATCGTATCATCATCCACATTAGCCAAGGCTACCTGATACAAGTTATTCGATTCCATAAACTCATCGAAAATGTCCGTGCAGAGAACAACCGTTTTTGGGATAACAACTTTTGCATTTTCAAATTCCTCGAATTCAGGATGACGTTTTACCATATTGTCTATAAACGCCAGTCCCCGACCCTTTCCTCCTAATGAGCCATCACCAATGCGGGCAAAGTTAGAGTAACGGTCAAAACGGTCACGTTTAAAAATGGCCACTACTCCCTGATTCTTCATCTTACGGTATTTCACAATCGAGTCGAAAATAATTTTCCTGTAAACATCAATATCAATCACCTCATCAAAGGTAATCTGACGCAGAAATTCAGCTACAGGAAACATAGCACGTGAATAGAGCCATCGGGATATATGATTTCGTGAAATATGGTACAATAACGATTCACTGGGCACTGAATAAATAATATTCTGAAGATCTTTTAGATTTCGGACTTTAGCCACCTCTTCGTTTGTTGTGGGATTACGGAATATAAAATCTCCGAATCCAAAATTATCAGAAACAATCCGTTGCAGATCAACATCCATTTTCTTGGAGTTCTTATCCACAAAACTGGCAGAATACCGGGTTGCAAAGACTCGGTTATCTATTTCTGAAGATTGAATAATCAATGGGACAAAGGGATCTTTTTTACGTATTTCGGCACACAACTTAATACCAGCCATTGCATCTTTTTTACCGTTTCTTGGGAACCGCACATCTGTAATAACTCCCAGCATATTATTCTGATATTTATCGTAGAGCTCCGTTGCCTCCTCATAGCTTCTGGCCAGCACAATTTTAGGACGTCCACGCATACGTAGTGTCCGTTGGTGCCCATTTAATGCTTCAGTGGCAAAATCCTGAGATTGCTGGAGTATAAATTTATATAGACTAGGAAGAACAGATGAATAAAAACGAATGGAATCTTCCACCAACAAGATCATCTGTACACCAACTTCAGCCACATCATGTTCCAGATTCATTTTGTCTTCCACTAGCTTGATAATAGAAACCAGTAAATCAGTATTTCCCAGCCAGCAGAAAACATATTCAAATGCACTCAGATCTTCATTCGATAAACGTCTTGTCACCCCATGAGAGAAAGGAGTAAGAATCACAATCGGAATATGCGGATATTTCTCCTTGATACTACGTCCAGTTGCAAAGAAATCACTTTTGTCTGTGCTTGGCATACAAATAACCATATCAAACGAAATATTGTCCAATTCAGTCCATGCCTCCTCTTCAGTAGAAATCTGGGTAAACCGGGGAGGGTAACGTAAACTAAGCGAAGCATACTCATTAAATATTTTTTCGTCTATACGGCCGTCATCTTCCAGCATAAATGCATCATAAGGATTAGCTATAAGCAAAACATTAAATATCCTTCTGGTCATCAGGTTAGCAAAGGACGTATCTTTAAAATATAGCTGACTTAATTTAAATTTACTGAGCATACAATTCAGATTATAATATAAGTAACAAATTTGATGATTTTTTTTGGCTTATGCAACAAATGAAATAAAAAGTAACCTACGAAATAGCAGAATATCATTTTATCATAATTCCATCAATAAAACTACAGAATAATTAGTTCAACTCAACTAATTAACTAACTTTGCAGTATATAGATTTACATTTTATCACAAAACCTATTAAACACTATATTATGAATATCGATTTAATCATGGCTTCACTAGAAGCAAAACATCCCGGAGAGTCAGAATATCTCCAGGCAGTTAAAGAAGTGCTAATTTCTATTGAAGATGTTTATAATCAGCATCCTGAATTTGAAAAAGCCCGCATCATAGAACGACTGGTAGAACCCGACCGCATCTTTACATTTAAAGTGCCTTGGGTAGACGACAAAGGAAATGTGCAGATAAATATCGGTTATCGTGTTCAATTCAATAATGCCATTGGTCCATATAAAGGTGGCATTCGTTTTCATGCCTCAGTAAATCTTTCCATTCTGAAATTCCTGGGATTTGAACAAACATTTAAAAACGCACTGACCACTCTTCCGATGGGTGGAGGCAAAGGTGGGTCAGATTTCTCGATTCGTGGTAAATCCGATGCTGAGGTAATGCGTTTCTGCCAGGCATTTATATTAGAACTTTGGCGTCACATCGGCCCCGACACAGATGTACCAGCCGGTGACATTGGTGTAGGTGGACGGGAAATAGGTTACATGTTTGGCATGTATAAGAAACTGGCGCGTGAATTCACCGGAACCTTTACTGGTAAAGGACTGGAATACGGTGGGTCTCTGGTTCGCCCCGAAGCAACCGGTTTCGGCGGATTATACTTTGTAAACCAAATGTTGGAAACAAAGGGTATCGATATTAAAGGTAAAACAATTGCAGTTTCTGGTTTTGGAAATGTAGCCTGGGGAGCTGTAACAAAAGCAACTCAACTTGGAGCAAAAGTGGTAACTATTTCGGGACCAGATGGATATATCTACGATGAGGAAGGAATCAGCGGAGAAAAAATAGATTATTTACTGGAACTTAGGGCATCAGGAGAAGATATTGTTGAACCGTATGCTAAAAAGTTCAATGCCAGGTTTATTCCTGACCGCCGTCCGTGGGAAGTCAAAGTAGACATTGCATTGCCTTGCGCCACTCAGAATGAGGTGAATGGTGAAGACGCTAAGTTATTAATCGATAATAAGGTGTTATGCGTGGGTGAAATTTCCAATATGGGATGTACTCCTGAAGCAATTGATTTGTTTATTGAGAATAAAATAATGTATGCCCCTGGTAAAGCTGTTAATGCAGGTGGAGTAGCAACTTCAGGACTTGAAATGTCTCAGAATGCAATGCACCTAAGTTGGGGAGCTGCAGAAGTAGACAGTAAGCTTCACGAAATCATGCATGGTATTCATGCTCAATGTGTTAAGTATGGAACAGAACCAGACGGATACATCAATTATGTAAAAGGCGCCAACATTGCCGGATTCATGAAAGTGGCACATGCAATGATGGCACAAGGCATTGTATAATTTAGAAGATCAGACTTAATTATATCTCAGATTTGTTCTGCCCGCCCCTTGGAGATAGGGGCGGGCAGTCGTTTTTATGCACGAATTATTCATTAATTCTTTTTTTTTCTTATCTTTGTACCGCACTGTTAACCAAAAACATAAAGCATATGGTCAACAAGACATTATTTATCCTGTTTCTGTTACTAACAATTGTCAGTACTTGTATATCTGCTCAAGAAACAGGAAAAGCTACTTATTACGGAAAAAAACTGCATGGCAGGAACACCGCCAGCGGAATACGTTATCACAATGACAGCCTCACTTGTGCACATCGCACATATCCCTTCGGAACTTTATTGAAAGTAAGGAACCTGAATAATGATAAAGAGGTAATTGTGAAAGTAACAGACAGAGGTCCTTTTGGAAGAAGCTGCATTATCGACCTTTCTTATTGCGCAGCAAAAGAAATAGATTTGCTCGGGGCTGGAATAGCTCCTGTAGAGGTATGCGTCTATTCGCCCATCAATGTACCATTTAGGGCAGAGAATGAGACAACACGTAATTGGAATCTCGAAGTTGCTGTGCCTCATAAACTGCTTCCTGACATCATGGATCTCAGCAATCCAGTTAACAAATCAAGCCTTTCAAAATAAGCTTATTACTTTCAATAACAATGAAATCATCAAATGAATTAGCATTGCGTCAGGAGAAGATCCGAAAACTCATGATACAATCGGATATTGACGCTGCACTTATTACCTGCAACGTAAACATACTTTATACCTGCGGGCAGGTTCTCAGTGGATATTGTTATCTTCCGGTTGTGGGAGAACCATTATATTTTGTAAAACGACCAAGCGGATTAAGAGGACCACAGATTCATTACATCCGAAAACCAGAACAAATAGCCGAATTACTGAAAGAAAAAAATATTCCCTTTCCCGAAACACTGATGTTGGAAGGAGATGAACTATCATTTACAGAATACAGCCGTTTGACAAATATATTTCCTTCTGCCAGATGTGTGAACGGAACACCGGTTATCCGCGCTGCCCGTAGCATCAAGACTGATGTGGAAATAGAACTGTTCCGCAAGGCAGGTGCCGCTCATACGCGGGCTTATAATCAAATACCTTCTATTTATCAAGAAGGAATGGACGATAGACAATTTTCTATTGAGATTGAAAGGATTATGCGATTAGAAGGATGTCTGGGAATCTTCCGTGTATTTGGTCAAAGCATGGAAATCTTTTTTGGAAGCGTGTTGACAGGAAGCAATGCCGAAGCCCCTTCCCCTTACGATTTCTCATTGGGAGGAAAAGGTCTAAGTCCAGCACTTCCCGGTGGACTGAATGGTACAAAACTAGAAAAGGGAAACACTGTAATGGTGGACTTGGGAGGAAACTTTAATGGCTATATGTGTGATATGTCGCGCGTATATTCAATAGGCAAAGTTTGTGAAGAAGCATACAAAGCACATCAGGTTTGTCTGGAAATCCAATCGGAAGTCATAGCTATGGCAAAACCCGGAGCTGTTTGTGAAACGCTCTATAACAAAGCCATCGATATAGTAACCAAAGCTGGTTTCAAAGACAAATTCATGGGAACCAAGCAACAAGCCAAATTTGTTGGCCACGGCATCGGACTTGAAATAAACGAAGCACCCGTACTTGCTCCACGAGTAAAGCAAGAGTTACAACCCGGAATGGTCTTTGCTCTTGAGCCCAAGATTGTATTGCCGGGTGTTGGCCCTGTTGGCATTGAAAATTCATGGGTTATCAGTGAACATGGTGTAGAAAAACTTACGCTTTGCCCGGAAGAGATCATTAATCTGGAGATGCAATAAAGTAGTTCTATATTTCCGGTGCAGAGCGGCTATCGAGCCAATCTTTGGACATGTAAAACAAGGCTGAACATAAAGTCACGCACATCTGTTTCTTTCTGTAAGCACTAAACAAGGGAATTGCAAAACCGACCTGAAAAAAGCTGATTCTTTTAAAATAATTAAGGACACTGGATGTATATTTTATATATATATATTTATACCCCCACGATTTTGTACTGGCAGACACTGATTATTAAATAGTTAACCCTTGCAAATAAAATACCTGGACAAATGATTCAGTTATAAGTTGCCTCTTTTTTGGCAGTGTTTTTTGCATTTTGGTGACTGTTGTCCATTGTATTTACGATTAGAATCACTCATAAACTCTTTTTATTAATAGTTTCAGATAAAGTATTGTTGCAATAATTTTGTGGGTTTGCTTTTATAAACTGATCATTCATTGTCTTTGCAAGCCAAGGCCTAAATGCTCTAAAACTCCTTACTGGAAAGATTTAAGCGTCTTTACACTTTAAAAATATCAAGGCTTATTCTTCAACATCACTTGAGAGTTTCAGAGAGATTATCCGGCAACTATTCTTAATCGTCTTTTTTGAAAAATAATTGGTGAATCATTCAGATTTATTCTCCAATGATTTTTATTTATTGGAGAATGGTTTTTATTTATTAGACAATAAAATCAAATAATTCAGCAATTTCTATGAGAAAGGGATTGTCTTTGATCCGTAAAATACATTCTTTGCTATGAACCATCATAAAAAAACAGCTTACCAATTCATTCAAATCGGTAAGCTGTTTTTCTATTATTTCAAAATTTCGCTAGAACAATCTTTTCATATCCGGTTTTATAATAGCACTAATAGCTAAATAAGCACCAAGAAGTATCAATGGAATGCTGAGTTGTTGTCCAATATTTAATTGCATATTTACTTCAGCAGCTACCTGAGGATTCTTCATAAATTCCAATCCAAAACGAGAACCAAAGAAAATTATCAGGCAAACTCCGGTAATCAAACCAACCTTACTCTGAAGTTTAAATTTCCAGTACATCACCAAAGAAACAATTAGTGCAACGATGCAATAAAGCATTTCATAAATCTGTGTAGGATGACAGGGAAGCCCGTTGAACTCTCTCACCCACTCTGCCGAACGCACAAATTTAAATCCCCAGGGCATTGTTGTTGGAAAGCCAAAGATTTCAGAATTCATCAGGTTTCCTAAACGTATGCAGGCACATGCTACAGCAATGGCAGGAATCATACGGTCGAACAACCACCAGACACTCTTATGAGTAACCTTCTTAGAATAGTACATCAACGCAATAATCAACGCAAATACTCCGCCGTGACTGGCTAGTCCACCATTCCATATAGCAAATATCTGCATGGGGTGCGCACCGTAATAGTCCCATTCATAAAAGAAACAGTGTCCAAGACGAGCTCCTACTACTGAACTGATAATGGTATAGAAGAAAAGTTTATCCACCCATGCATCCGGATGTTTTTCGTACTTAAACAATCGACTCACCATCTCATATCCAATCAGGAAACCAATACCCCATAACAATCCGTACCATCTGATCTCACGACCGAAAATCGTGAAAATAGCCGGATCAACATTCCATGTTATATATGCCAACATATTTTTTATTTATAAATTAATCTCAAATCAGACAAATTTCTTTATTGAAAGGACAAAAATAATCATTTTGAATCATAAACAAAGACTTACGTACTTAATATATAAAAATAATGTATAGATGACGGGGGATTCAGGGCAATAAATAGGGGTATATAAACGTTTCTTCCGCAGAGGTAGCTGTCATTAATGCAATAAGTTTGTACCTTTGCCTCATATTACTAATTAAGAAAAACAAATGATTGAATATATAAAGGGAAATATTGCAGAGCTTAGTCCGGCTTCAGCAGTAATTGATTGTAACGGGCTGGGATATTTCGTTAACATTTCATTAAATACCTATTCTGCTATTCAGAATCTTAGCAGCGTAAAACTTTATATTTATGAAGCAATTCGTGAAGACGCTTATGTACTTTATGGCTTTGCCGACAAACAGGAACGAAACTTATTTATACTGCTTATCTCAGTTTCGGGCATAGGCGGAAATACCGCCCGTATGATTCTTTCAGCCCTATCTCCGAAAGAATTAGCCAATGTAATCAGCTCGGAGAATGCTAATATGCTAAAAACAGTCAAAGGCATTGGCCTTAAAACAGCACAAAGAGTGATCGTGGATTTAAAGGACAAGATTAAGCTTATTGACGGTGGCAGTGGCAATACAGGCGGAATAGTCAGTCAGAGTTCAGAAATTCAGGAAGAAGCAGTAGCTGCACTCACCATGCTGGGTTTCAATACGGCCGCATCACAGAAAGTGGTTTTTGCTATTTTGAAAGAAGAACCACAAGCAAAAGTTGAACAGGTAATTAAATTAGCATTAAAGAGATTATAAAATGAGGAGCGGAAAGTGGCTTATCTGCTTATTGTTGGCTGCCCTTAGCATTCATGCATGGGCAGTTCTCAGTGACAGTTCACTTTATGAAGTGAATAGCCATTCTTCTGCATCCACATTACAGGAAGCAGCACCTGCCGATTCGCTGAAGCCCCGTTACTCCGTAAGGAAAACAGCTCCAGAAGCATTGGAGGACATGAAGAAATCTCCGGTAGATCTTCACAACCCCGAAAATATCAAGACTGAAGTTGAGTATGACGAAAAGTCTAATTTGTATCTGATCAACACGAAAGCAGGAACCAGCCAGGTGGATGTGCCTCTGTTCCTTACTCCGGAAGAGTATGCGGATTGGAGTATGAAAAAATCTATTCAGGAATTTTATCGGGCAAAAAATGCAGAAGCTTTCGGGAAAGGGAAAGGGGAATTCAACTTCATGGATATGAAATTCGACCTGGGTCCGGCAGAAAAGATTTTCGGTCCCGGCGGCGTACAAATCAAAACGCAGGGAAACTCGGAACTTTCTTTTGGATTTAAAACCAAGAATGTAAAAAACCCGTCTCTTCCCGAACGATCGAGAAAGACTACCGGATTTGACTTTGACGAAAAGATCAATATCAGCGTCAATGGTAAGGTGGGCGATAAGGTCAACATGAACATGAACTACAACACTGATGCTACTTTTGACTTTGACACCAAAAACATTAAACTCAAATACGAGGGGAAAGAAGATGAAATTATAAAATTGCTTGAAGCAGGTAATGTTTCCATGCCTACCAACTCTTCGCTGATAAAAGGAGCAACTTCATTATTCGGTATCCGTACAGACCTGCAATTTGGGAAACTCAAGTTGCAGACAGTTATTTCGCAGCAGGAATCGGAATCTAAAACGGTAAACAGCAAAGGAGGCGCGCAAACTACCGCATTTGAAATCTCTGCAGATAATTATGATGAGAACCGCCACTTTTTTCTTGCCCACTACTTCCGGGATACTTATGACAAAAACATGAGCCAGTTACCGAATATCACTTCCGGAATAAAGATTAACCGAATTGAAGTATGGATTACCAATAAAAGAGGGAATTATGATAATCCTAGAAATGTGGTGGCTTTGACTGACATAGCCGAGAACGAACATATCAGTAATACTTTCTGGTCAAAATCGGGAGTAAACAAAGCTCCGGACAATAGTGACAACAATGTATACTCACGAATGGTCAACGATTATAGCAATGCCCGCAACATTGATATGGTGAGTGCTACCTTAGGGGCAATACCTCAGATAGAAGGTGGAATGGATTATGAAAAGATTGAAAGCGCCAGATTGCTGAGCAGTTCAGAGTATACCCTCAACAGTACTTTAGGATATCTCTCGTTAAAAGCGGCCTTACAACCAGATGAAGTACTGGCTGTAGCCTACGAATACACCTATAAAGGCAAAGGGTATCAGGTGGGTGAATTTGCGTCTGACATCAAAGATACTAAATCCGCTCTTTATCTGAAACTGTTAAAGAATACCTCCAACTCTCCTGCATCTGGTTGCTGGGACCTGATGATGAAGAATGTTTATTCACTGAACGCTTATCAATTGCAAAGTGCTAAATTCCGTTTGGATATAAAGTATCAAAGCGATACTACAGGAGTCTACCTGAATTATATTCCTGAAGGGAAAATTAATAAAGTGCCACTGTTACGAGTAATGAATCTGGATCGTCTGGATGCTAAAAATCAGGCAAACCCAAACGGTTTCTTTGACTTTGTGGAAGGATATACAGTGACTGCTCAAAATGGACGAATCTTCTTCCCGGTTGTAGAGCCTTTCGGAAGTCATCTTAGACAAGCCATAGGAAACGATGCTATTGCTGACAAATATGTTTATCAGGAACTTTATGATTCTACCAAAACGGTAGCCAAACAAATTGCAGAGAAAGATAAGTTTAAATTTACGGGTGAATATAAGGCCTCTTCAGGTTCCGAAATTAGTCTTGGATCGACAAATGTTCCGGTTGGCTCCGTAAAGGTAACGGCTGGTGGTGTAACCCTTGTAGAAAATTCCGATTATACAGTAGACTATTCAATGGGTGTTGTTACCATTCTCAATCAAAGTATTATTGACGCGGGTACATCTGTCAGCGTGAGTCTGGAAAGCAATACCAGCTACAACCTGCAGCGCAAAACGATGTTGGGCATGAACTTTACATACGACTTTACCAAAGATTTTCAGATAGGTGGTACCATTATGCACCTGAAAGAGAAACCGATGACCACCAAAGTGGCCATGGGTGAAGAGCCTATCAGCAATACAATCTGGGGATTGAATACTTCCTGGAAGAAAGAAAGTCAGTGGTTAACAAACATGGTTGATAAATTACCTTTTGTAAGAGCCACGCAACCATCTCGTTTCAGTCTCACGGCAGAGTATGCTCAACTTGTTCCCGGGCAAGCATCCGGGATACAAGGAAATGCCTCATACATTGATGATTTTGAATCTACCAAGACCGGCATTGATTTACGACAACCATCCTACTGGATGCTTGCCAGCACACCTTATGAAACCGGGTCGAGTGCCCGTTTCCCCGAAGCGTCAAAATCAAACGATATCTCTTATGGAATGAACAGGGCACTGTTGGCCTGGTACAATATTGACGGACTTTTTACCCGCAGAAATTCCTCATTGACTCCATCGCACATAAAAAGTGACCTTGAACAACTATCCAACCACTATGTGCGGGAAGTATATGAGCAAGAGATTTTCCCCAATAAGGAAACCTCTTACATGGAAACATCCACTCTTTCCATACTCAACTTAGCCTATTACCCTAATGAACGCGGACCATATAACCTCGATCCGAATCTGACATCGAAAGGACTGCTGCCTAATCCTGAAAAACGTTGGGGAGGTATCATGAGGAAACTGGATACCAGTGATTTTGAAACGGCCAATATAGAATATATTGAGTTCTGGATGCTCGATCCGTTTATTTATGAAAGCACTACAGGAAACCGTCGCGGTGGAGACCTTTATATCAACCTTGGAGAGGTTTCAGAAGATATTCTGAAAGATGGAAAGAAATACTTTGAAAACGGTATGCCAATTGATGGTGATCAGACAAAAGTTGAAGAAACCGTATGGGGTAAAGTACCGAAAGAACAAAGTATTGTTTATGCTTTTGACACCTCTACAGGAGCCAGAAAAAGACAGGATGTGGGATTGAACGGACTTACTGCCGAAGAAGAAAAGACTTTTGGCACTTACAGCACTTATCTGAATAAATTAAAAACAATTCTTGATCCTGCAATCTACACTCAATTTGAAAAGAGTCCGGCCGGAGATCTTTATCATTACTACCGTGGTTCTGATTATGATCAGGAAGAGAAAAGCATTCTGGAACGATACAAATACTACAATAATACAGAAGGTAACTCTACTGCATCCGAGGATTCTCCTGAGAAATATGATATTTCATCAAAGACAGTACCCGATGTGGAAGATATTAATCAGGACAACACACTCAATGAATATGAAAAATACTTCCAGTATAAAATAAATATTGCTCCGGAAGGTCTGAAGGTAGGAAGTAATTACATTACGAATAAACGCACAGCTAGTGTAAAGTTACGGAACGGAAAGACAGAAGAAGTAAACTGGTACCAGTTCAAGATTCCGGTAAGGAACTATGATAAGGCCGTAGGATCAATTTCCGATTTCAAGTCTATCCGTTTTATGCGTATGTATCTTACCAACTTTGTTGATCCTGTGGTATTACGTTTTGCAACACTCGACTTAGTTCGTGGAGAGTGGAGAAACTATGAACAGGCATTGTATAATTCTCAGCAACCTGCCCCTACAGTAAGTGGCAGTCTGGATGTTTCAGCAGTGAACATCGAGGAAAACAGCGACAAGACTCCGGTTAATTATGTACTTCCTCCGGGTATTACACGTGTGATTGACCCATCACAGCCTCAGCTGAAACAAGAGAACGAACAGGCTATGAGCTTAAAAGTGCAGAATCTGGCCCCCGGTGATGCAAGGGCGGTTTATAAAAGTTCCGGACTGGATCTGCGTCAGTATAAACGCTTGCAGATGTTTATACATGGTGAGAAGTTACTGGATGATGTAACATCATTAGAAGACGATGAGGTTTCTGTTTTTATCCGACTGGGTTCTGATTACAAGAACAATTATTACGAATATGAAATTCCCTTGAAACTCACCCCTCACGGACAATATAATGGAAGTACCTTAAGTGGTTGTAAAGCAGTATGGCCAGAAAATAACATGCTGGATATTCCTTTCGAACTGTTTACTAAATTAAAGAAAGAGCGTAATACAGCAAAGAACACATCCGGTTCTAATGTAAGCTATGCCAAATTATACTACACATATGATACCGATAAACCAGCCAACAAGATCAGTATTATAGGTAATCCAAGTCTGGCCGAAGTAAAGACCGTTATGATTGGAGTACGAAATAATTCCCGCTCTTTAAAATCGGCAGAAGTCTGGGTTAACGAACTCCGTTTGACGGAATTCAACGAATCCGGAGGATGGGCAGCACAGGGAAATATGAATGTACAGTTGTCTGACCTGGGAAGTATAAATCTTGGCGGACATATGGAAACGGCTGGTTTCGGAGGATTGGAACAAAGTGTAAGCGAAAGAAGACTTAATGATTATTACCAGTATAATTTCACCACGAGTTTTGAATTAGGAAAATTTTTCCCGGCCAAGGCTAAGATTTCAGCTCCTATTTATTATTCTTATTCCAAAGAGCTGACATCCCCTAAATATGATCCCACCAATCAGGATCTTCTTTTATCAGATGTGCTGGATACTTATTCCAGTAAAGCGCAAAAGGATTCCATTCGTAACATTGCACAAGAATTGGTTACTTATAAGAATTTCAGTCTGAGCAACGTGAGAATGAATATCACAAGTAAAAAGCCAATGCCCTATGATCCTTCAAACTTTACCTTTGGCTACTCTTTTACGAAAAAATATAATCAGGGAAACACTACAGCATGGGAATCTGATATAAACTGGAAAACCATCTTCGGATATAATTATTCTCCAGCCAATAAGCCATGGGAGCCATTCAAGAATTTAAAGAACAAGTCTTCATGGATGAAACTGATCAAAGCATTTAATCTGAACTGGTTACCACAAAATATATCCTTTAATTCTGACCTTTCACGTCATTCTTACGAATTGCAACTAAGAGATCTGGATAATCCTTACGGAGATACAGCAATACCTCTATCTGTGGCGAAAGAGTTTCTCTGGAACAGAGATTTCACACTCCGCTGGGATCTGACAAAAAGTTTGCATCTCAACTTTACCTCTGCCACCCGCGCAGAAATTGAAGAACCTTACGGAACAATTGACAAGAACCTATATCCGGATGAATATGCCGCACGGAAAGATTCGATAAAGAGAAGTTTATTGCATCTGGGACGTCCGCTCGATTTCCAGCAAACCTTTAATGTCAGCTATAAATTACCTTTCGATTTGATTCCTATTCTGAACTGGGTAAGCAGTGATGCAAAATTCACTTCCTCTTATACCTGGGATAGGGGTGTCGATTTAACGGACGGAAGTTCAGTTGGAAATACAATAGCGAATCAACGTTCTATTGATCTGAATGGTCGTTTCAATTTTGAAACACTTTACAACAAGGTTCCTTTTCTGAAAGAGACAAACAAATTATTTGCATCGAACAACAGAGTCACTCCACCCGACAAAAAAGAGCTCTTGAAGAATAAAAAATTCGAGAAGGAAATTCAGCTCAAAAAGGATACTACGGTAACCCTATCTCACGGATTAAAGACAAAGATATTGAAAGTGAGTGCGATTACACAGAAAGGGAAGAGGTATCTTGTTAAATACAAAGTGCTGGATGATAACAAGATCATTATTAACAACCGGGATTCCATAAAAATAAAGCTGAGTATTTTACCTGGTCCGAAACCAGAAGAACAGAGTTGGTATAAAATGGCTCAATGCGTTACACGCTTTGCCATGATGGCCAGGAATTTCAGTGTTACTTACCGGAATACTTTCGCAATGACACTCCCCGGATATCTACCTGAAGTTGGTGATTTACTGGGACAAAAACGAAGTGGCGGCATGTTTGCTCCCGGACTCGACTTTGCTTTTGGTGTAACAAACGACAGCTATATTCAAAAGGCAGCCAGAAATAACTGGTTAATAAGCAATGATTCTGTGGTAAATCCGGCAACAACAAATGCTATGGAAGATCTGCAGATTCGTATGACGCTTGAGCCATTCAAAGATTTCAAGATAGACCTGACCGCCAACAGAACCATGAATAAATCAAAGAGCATACAGTTTATGTATGACGGGATGCCTACGGCTCAAAGTGGAAGCTTCAGTTTGAGTATCATCTCTCTTAGCAGCGCGTTTGATAAAAGTAATGCGGGTAATGCATACGCATCAAAAACTTTTGATAAGTTCCTTCAGAATCTGGATATCATTCAGAAAAGAGTAGAAGCACAATATGTGGGAGCTGTTTATCCCGAAGGAACTGCTCTGGCAGGTAAGCTATTTGACCCTGCAAACGGAACCATTAACAAAAATTCTCCTGATGTAATGATACCGGCATTCCTGGCTGCTTATACAGGAAAAAGCGCCGATAAAGTTTCACTCGATCTGTTTCCCAATCTATTGTCATTAATGCCTAACTGGCGAATAACTTATGGTGGGTTAAGCAAACTGGAGTGGTTTAAGAAACGTTTCAAGTCGTTTAACCTGAATCATGCATATAAAAGTACTTATGCCGTTGGCTCATACAACACTTACCAAAGTTTTTCAAATTATATGGATAATCTTGGTTTTGTGGAAGATACACAGACTGGAAACCCTGTACCTTCAGCTGCTTTTGATATAGGTACCGTATCTATCAACGAACAATTTGCTCCCCTTTTTGGAGTAGATATGACCTTTAAGAACGGAATCACGAGTAAAGTTGAATATAAAAAAACACGCATACTTACACTAAGTATGACTGCCAATCAAATAGTGGAAAGTGGTTCCAAGGATATTGTGGTGGGTATGGGCTATAAGATTGTAGATCTGAAATTATTTGGTGCAGGAAAAAGCAAGAATAAAGTAAGTAATGACCTAAATCTGCTGGCAGACATTTCTTTCCGCAATCAATCTGTCCTGAGCAGGAATATACAAGAGAATATTGCACAACCTACCAGTGGAAACAAAGCGACTAAATTGTCTGTATCAGCCGATTATACCTTCTCGAAACTGCTCACCATAAGGATGTATTATGATCGCCAACAGAATACTCCGCTGGTTTCTTCCGCTTCCTATCCAGTAACCAATTCCGATTTTGGCTTTACTTTAAAATTCTCTTTGACCAGATAGATAAACGAAAAGGAACTTTTTTCAAGAACTTGCTTTGGGAAAATAAAAACGAATCCAGATTTTACTATTCCCCTGTATAAGAAAACGATTTTCTGTATAGGATAACATATTTCTTAGAGTAGAAAGTATAAAAAAGGAAAGGTTTCCCTTTCCTTTTCAGACTATATAATATCAATAACTCTTTTTATTTTCCTTCCGATTCCAACTGCATTCTCTTATTCACGAAACGAATTTTCAGACGCGCTTCATCCAGTTCCTTTTGTATCTGATTGATAGAAGACAGAGCCTGGGCCAGTTCATAAACCTGACAAATTGCTTTGCGGTCTGCCGGAGAAAAGCTAACTGCCTTCCTACCATTACCAATAAATTCCAGTTTGAGGTTTTGATCTTTATTCATGTATATAAAGCCGGCAACACCTCCATCGGCTCCAATACGATAATCTACCTTTTCAGACTTTACTCCAAGATCAGTTGACTCATACACATCACGACTTGCCGGAGTCTGAGCAAAACTTCCATCCGGAGCTGTTACCTTTATTGATCGGTGATGAATAAACGAGCCACCACAATAGATGGAAGTCAAAGCAAATGTTCCTATTTCGCTAACCTGTGCCCGCAGATAAGTACGACCAATATTATTCTCCACTCTCTGTGAAGGATGGAGATAATTGCCAACTGCCTGATATTCCAGATTCTTTTCAAGAGTCAGACTTTTTTTCTTCTGATCCGCTTCCAGCTTCTTTATTTTTAACAGGCTATCAAGATAGACCACACTCCTCTCCTGCTCTTTTATCTCTACATGCTGCATCAGATCAAGTCCTTTACGGCGAGCTTCAAAAGCCTTAGGGTAAAGAATTTTAATACTATCCAACTGCAACTTTGCTTCATTATAATTTCCTTTTGCCAATGCTTCTTCCGCTGCTTGCAGTCTCAAAGATGCTTTCTTCTCTCCATCGTCAGTGCAAGCTGTTAATGCAAGCACAAACAGTGTTATGATTCCAAACTTTCTCATGCTTATAAATGTTATAGGAGGCAAAATTACAATTAAATTGCCAAACCTGTCATTTACCTGCTCAAATTATTGTATTTTTGTGCTCTTTTAGGAACATAGGCTAACATGCAATTAACGAAAGAAGAATTAAAAGGATATTTTAGCGACGACATCTTCGCCGCAATCTCAGAAACAGCAGAGAAACTCGGCCTGGAATGTTATGCGGTAGGAGGATATGTCCGCGACATCTTTCTGAAACGCCCGTCGAAAGATATTGATGTGGTAGTGGTGGGAAGCGGAATAGCGATGGCACAGGCACTTGGTAAGAAATTAGGAAGACATGCACATGTTTCTGTTTTCAAGAATTTCGGAACAGCTCAAGTCAAATATCACAAAATAGAAATAGAATTTGTTGGCGCTCGGAGGGAGTCTTACCAAAGAGATTCACGCAAGCCAATTGTGGAAAATGGCACACTGGAAGATGACCAGAATCGCCGGGACTTTACAATCAATGCACTAGCTGTATGTCTTAACTCTGAACGCTTTGGAGAATTAGTTGATCCATTTGAGGGAATGGAAAATCTAAAAGATAAAATCATCCGTACCCCTCTTGACCCGGACATTACATTCAGTGACGATCCTCTTCGAATGATGCGTGGCATCCGTTTTGCCACCCAACTCAATTTCCAGATTGAAGAAGAGACCTTTGAATCCATCGCGAGGAACAAGGAACGGATCGAGATTATTTCAAAAGAACGTATTGCCGATGAGTTGAACAAAATACTTGCTTCTCCTGTTCCTTCTATAGGTTTTGTATTGTTGGATCAATGTGGATTACTGTCACTCATCTTTCCGGAACTTGCAAATCTGCAAGGAGTAGACAGCAGAAATGGCAGGGCACACAAAGATAATTTCTACCATACATTAGAGGTTTTGGACAACATCGCTAAACATACTGATAATCTTTGGCTCAGATGGTCGGCCTTACTTCATGACATAGCCAAACCTGTCTGCAAAAGATGGGAGCCCAAAGCTGGCTGGACTTTTCATAATCATAATTTTGTTGGCGAAAAGATGATACCCAATATCTTCCGCAAGATGAAACTGCCCATGAATGAAAAGATGAAGTATGTTCAGAAAATGGTGGGTCTCCACATGCGGCCCATTGTTCTTGCAGAAGATATCGTAACAGACTCAGCAGTCCGTCGTCTGCTCTTTGATGCAGGAGATGATATTGATGACTTAATGAGCTTGTGTGAAGCAGATATCACCTCTAAAAACGAGATACGTAAACAAAAGTTTTTAGATAACTTTCAACTGGTTCGTCAAAAGCTTAGAGATCTGGAAGAAAAAGACCGTATCCGCAATTTCCAGCCCCCAATCTCCGGTGAAGAGATTATGGAAGCCTTCGGTCTGCATCCGTGCAGAGAGGTGGGTGCACTCAAAAGTTCCATCAAGGATGCTATTCTGGATGGCGTTATCCCTAACGAATATGAAGCCGCATATAACTATATGGTTGAGAAGGCTGAAAAGATGAAATTGAAACCGATTAAATAGCATTCGTATGAGTAAGAAGAGATACACTGCAGGAGAAGAAATTGCAAATTCAAGTTCGCACGGATTGGGTATTTTACTTGGAATCATTGCAGGAATTATCCTAATGCGCGGAGCAAATCAGACCAATAATTCCTGGATCATTATAAGTTTTGCCATATATCTTGTTGGGATGCTCTCTTCCTATATCACCTCAACCTGGTATCATGCATGCACCAATGAGTATAGGAAAGCGCTGCTTCGTAAGTTTGATCACGGAGCAATCTATTTACACATTGCCGGAACATACACTCCTTTTACACTCGTTGTTCTCCGGAATTCAGGAGCCTGGGGGTGGACACTTTTTTCCTTTGTTTGGGCTGCTGCAATCGTTGGATTTATTCTTAGCTTCGTAAGACTTAAGGAACATAGTAATCTGGAAACAGTCTGCTATGTGGTTATGGGAGGAGCTATTCTCGTTGCTTTTAAACCATTAATTGATTGTCTTTCTGCCACAGGATCAATAAATATTCTCTACTGGCTTATTGGCGGAGGAGTTTCATATGTTATTGGAGCATTATTCTATTCCTGGACAAAGATGCGTTACATGCATTCGATTTTCCATCTGTTTGTTTTAGGAGGAAGTATTTGCCATATCATTGCTATTTTCAGTATTTTATAGTTTCCCAGACTTACATTCATAAAAAAGGATGTCCCTCACGAAACATCCTTCTTAAAAAACCTATTATTAACAATTTACTGAATACCTTCTGTTGTCATATTTATGCGTTTGATAGTTCCATCGTTATTATAGAACAACCGGTCTATGCATACTGACCGACGGAAACTACCGCCTTGTGTGTTAATGCTACCATTATGGTAAACAAAATACCATTTATTTTTAAACTCAATAATTGCCTGATGATTGGTATTGCTATTCCCGGCAATCTCATTTAATATGCCTTTATATTCCCAGGGGCCGTTAATACTACGACTCATGGCATAGCAGATTTTTTCAGGAAATTCTGATGCATAAGAGAGGTAGTACCATCCATTACGTTTGTGAACCCAAGGTGCTTCTGTATATCGTGGAAGATTCTTAACCGGCATTATAGGCCCATCAAGTTCAATCATATTTTTCTTTAGTTTCGCATAATAGCATTGGGTATTTCCCCAAAACAGATAAGCCTGTCCATCACTATCTATAATGACTGTAGGATCAATATCATCCCAGCTTATTTTTGTATACTGGGTAGTCATGTCATTCGTAATGAGTGCAGAACCACGTGCATCGCGGAAAGGACCAGTCGGACTATCAGAGACAGCCACACCTATCGCTTTACCATGAATGGTGCCATGCTCTACAGCAACATACCAATAAAATTTCCCATCACGTTCTATTACCTGACTTGCCCATGCATCACCTTTTGCCCAGGAAAAATCAGATGGTTTCAAAGGAACAGCATGTTCAGTCCACGTTTTCATGTCTGAAGAAGAAAACACCAGCCATTCATTCATTTCATAACGTTCTTTAGGGGCAGGACATTGATCATGCCCTGCGTAAAGATATACTTTTCCATTATGAACCATTGCAGCCGGGTCTGCTGTGAATTTATACTTTATGAGAGGATTACCCTTTGCTACAAAGGTAGTGTCCTGAGTCTTTGCAAATGCGATGCTGCTACTTACGATGGCAGCACATAAAAGAGCGACTCTTGAAATTCGGTTTATCAACATTACCCAACTATTTTATTTCTTAAAAAACTTATATACTGCAAATGTTTTAGCTCCAAGTTTTACACTAAGAACATTATCTGTCATCACAACTTCTGCAGCCTGAGGCACAACCGTATTAGGCTTTGCCAAAGTATTTTCAGCATCCAAATCAGAAGAATGAAGAGTTGTAATAGTTCCATCTGAAAGTTGTCCTTTCTTAAGGCCGTCAAAAACAACACGAATGCTTTGTTCCTTTTCAGATGTATTTGCAACCTTAACTATGTAAGCTTTTTCATTCTTGTCCCATGCAGCTGTAGCATAAAGTTCATCCTGACCTGTAACAGGTTTCTTATCCATTGTTAATGAAAGCACATTGGTACCCTTATTCTGAGAATAAAGTTGCTGAACGTAATAATTCACAGAACGCACACTGGAAAGATTATCAAACCAAATTAAGTCCGGACGCCATTGCCAGCCTTTTACATGAGCAAAAAGCGGAGCATAAGTTGCCATGTGAACAACATCTGCATTACGTTCCAAACCAGTCATGAATGCAGCTTCACAAAGAGCAGCTTCAAAGTTATTCTTTCCATTTTTTGGATGGCAAGCATATTCACCGGCAAAAACTTTAGGGCCTTTTCTATCATAATTATCATAACGGGCAGCCTGACTTAAGAACCATTTCTGAGGGCGATAAAAATGTTCATCAACCAAATCTGCCTTGAGGCGTTTCATTTCAGGCCATGCATAATCAAATTTGTCTCCTTCAGAATCCGGACCGGAAGTTCCTACAATGCGAATCTTTGGATAAGCTTTACGTATAGCCTTGATAAAAGGTTCAAGACGTTCCATATATTCTTTTCCCCACTGTTCGTTACCTACACCAATAAGCTTCAGGTTAAAAGGAGCCGGATGTCCCATTTCAGAACGTACTT
>Ga0268357_100268_pt1 | contig 77068 bp, 57 predicted proteins | sample BioMet10_FD_192466 | JGI IMG/M metagenome (GOLD analysis project Ga0268357, IMG submission 192466) | Sewage microbial communities from Oakland, California, United States - Biofuel 10 (Illumina Assembly) | ecosystem: Engineered > Wastewater > Sewage > Unclassified | place: USA: California... | reverse complement strand
TGAGCAAATTCATTTTTACTCGAATTTCCATTTACATACTGCTTTAGTAACGTGAGAATCTCTTCTTCTGTATGCTTTCTCATTCTTTCTTGTTGAATAAACTGTCAACTTATTTAGTACACTACACACTGAATACTTTTATTAGATAATAACAAAATAACACGACAATGCTTTTGCGTCCAGCAAATAATTTATTAGTTTTGAAGCGGAAGAAAAAAAATTCCACGGAGTACGCGGGATTAAGATAAATCTTCGGCTTATAGCCTTATTGTGAAAAGTCTTTCACTTTTGTATCTTGCATGCAAAGATAAGACACAAAAACGAATAAACAAATATAAATGTAAAATATTATGGGAAACATTTTAGGAATTGACTTAGGAACGAACTCTACAGGCTTATCCGTAAGAAATGCAGATAAAGGTAGAGACCTTAAAGATCAATTGGATTTTTATACTTCCATTATTTTTAAATCCGGTATCGGAAATGGCAAAAAAGGTGAATTTTCATACGCAGCCGAACGCACAAAGAAACGTTCACCGCGAAGATTATATCAAGCACGTAAATATAGAATATGGGAAACACTAAAAGTTCTAATTGAATTTGGTTTTTGTCCATTATCAAAGGATGAGTTGGAAAAATGGTCCAGATATGATAAGAAAAAAGGGCTTAAACGTCAATATCCCATTGATAATGTAAAATTTGAACAATGGGTCCGTTTAGATTTTGATGGTAATGGCATTGCCGATTATTCAAGTCCATATCAATTGCGTGCAGAGCTGATGCATAGGCAATTTGATTTTTCAACTGAAATTGACCGTTTCAAATTAGGACGCGCATTGTATCATATAGCACAACGCAGAGGCTTTAAGAGCAGCAAAGGTGAAACTATAAAAGAACATGAGAAAAAAGAGACAGATGATAACATAGAATCAGATATTGATGTAGCTGATGAGAAAAAAATATCGGAAGAGAAAAAAGCGAAGATCTTGGTCGAATACATGCGAGAATACAATCATCCAACAGTTGGTTCTGCCTTTGCACAGCTTGAAAAATCTGGTATTCGCATTCGAAATAGCGTATATCAAGCAGTCCGTTCACAATATAAAGAAGAAATACAGAAAATATTCGAGTATCAAAAAGAACTAGACTCAAACAGTGATTTTTATAAACGAATAATCAGTGAAAGAAAAGGAGAAGGTTCTATTTTTTATAAACGTCCATTACGCTCTCAAAAGGGATTAGTTGGAAAATGTACATTGGAACGTGACAAAGCGCGTTGTCCAGTTAGTCACCCTGAATATGAAAAATTCAGAGCATGGTGCTTTATCAACAACATTCAGTATCGGAAGTCAGCAAATGAAAAGCTGCAAGAACTTTCTTTGGCACAAAAAAACAAATTGTACAACAAAGTATTTCTGCAAACGCGCACAAATTTTAAGTTTCAAAAAATTAGAGAATGGCTTGAAAATGACATAAAGGATTCTACCCATTATTACAAATTGGAATATTTACCAGCGAAAGAAGAAAGGACTATCAATTATAAAGATAACACGAACGTTTCAGGTTGCCCAATTTCTGGACGCTTAAGAAACATATTAGGGGATAATTGGGAAGACATATCAATACAATCACAGAAAAACAGAACCAACAAAATAACTGGAGAAATTCATAGAATTGCATATACGGCTAATGATATTTGGCATATCTGTTTTTCTTTTGACGATGATGAGTATGTAACAGAATTCGCAAAAAAAGATTTGCATTTTGACGAAGAAAAAACGAAACAACTTGTTCGGCTTTGGGGTGCAATACCACAAGGATACAGCATGTTGAGTCTAAAAGCTATTCATAACATCAATCGTTTCCTTCAAAAAGGATTAATATACTCTGATTCTGTTTTGTTGGCTAAATTACCTGAAATATTCGACAATAAATGGGATGAGAATGAATCTTCCGTTATAGAAAGTATTAATAAAATAATCAAACAGAACAGAAACGATAAATTCATATTTGGTATAGTTAATGAATTAATTGCGAATTTTAAATCACTGGATTCTCCAAAATTCGCATTTAAAGATACGGAATATAAACTCGTTGATGACGACCTTAACGATATAAAAAAAATTACTATTGACAATGTTGGAGAAAGAAGCTGGGAGAAAAAGACAACAGAAGAACGACAGGAGGTTTTATTGACAGTGGAAAAGCTATATCAACAATTCTTTGCCTCCTCCGAACGTGATTATTATAAATTGCCAAAATTGTCAGAAGCATTGTCCAAATATCTACAGAATCATTATTCATTTCTAAGCGAAAAAGACTTGAAGAAAATTTATCACCCGTCGATGATAGAATTTTATGCTCCTGCAAAAGAATATAAAATTGATGATGACCGCGAAATAAAACTATTAGGAAGTCCGGTTATCGGTGCACTAAAAAACCCTATGGCAATGCGTGTTTTGTATATACTACGAAAGCAAATAAATCAACTGCTAATAGACGGTATAATTGAAGAAGACACACGTATAGTCGTGGAAATGGCTCGCGAATTGAATGATGCCAATATGCGATGGGCAATAGAAGCGTATCAACGAGAACGGGAAAAAGAAAACAAAGAATTTGAACGTGCGATAAAAGATTATTTTCCTAATCGCGCCATTTCCGATGAAGACATTGACAAAGTTCGCTTACTTGTTGACCAACGCGATATTCAGGAAAATGGAGAACTAAAAGATGAAATTCTTGATGCCAATAAGAAGAAACATAAATCAATAGAAAAAGTAGAAACATATAAAAAAGATATAACAAAATATCGTTTATGGCTTGAACAAGGGTGTCGCTGCATTTATACAGGTAAAATTATCAATATAACCACTCTGTTTGATGATAACGAAGTGGATTTCGAACACACGATCCCAAGAAGTATCTCATTCGATAATTCTTTGTCAAACTTAACAGTCTGCGACGCGCATTTCAATCGAACCATAAAGAAAAATCAAATTCCTTCACAACTTGCTAATTACGATGACATTCTTTTACGTATTCAGCCATGGATAAATAAAGTTGAAACATTAAAGGATAACATTGAATTTTGGAAAAAGCAATCACAACGTGCTCAAGATAAGGCTCGAAAAGATTATTGCATTCAGCAGCGTCATTTGTGGGAAATGGATTTGGATTATTGGCAAAAAAAAGTCCATGCATTTACCTTAACTGAAGTTACAAGCGGCTTCCGTAGTAGTCAATTGAATGATACACGTATCATAACAAAATATGCTTATCATTACCTGCGTTCGTTGTTCAATAGAGTTGATGTCCAGAACGGACAATACACTTCTGATTTCCGCAAAATGCTCGGCGTCCAAAACACTGACGAAAAGAAAAATCGAGACAAACACTCTCACCATGCTATAGATGCAACAATGTTAACTCTTATACCGGTAGCAGCCAAACGAGACAAAATGTTGGAAATATTCTATCGAATACAAGAAGAAAAACGTTTAAACCATAACATATCAGAATTACAGTGCGAACTTAATAAATACATTAGTGAATGTAATTTTGGCAACGTTTCGCAAATTGGCGATTTCATTGAACAAAACATATTAGTTAATCACCTATCGAAAGACCAGACGCTAACACCTGCTAAGAAAAAGATGCGAAAACGTGGCAAAGAAATATTTGTCAGAGACATTAATGGAAAACTCAAAAACAAATGGGTTACGGGTAATTGTATTCGCGGACAATTGCACGGCGAAACATTTTATGGAGCAATAACACAGGCACAAAAAAACGAAAACGGTGAAATTATTCGTGACGAAAACGGAAAAATCCAAATTGGAGAACAAAAATTATATGTGATTCGCCGTGATCTCAAATACAAGAAAAATGAAAAAGATAGCGGATTTGGAACATGGGAAGAAATAGAAAAAGTAATTGTCGACAAATCAATGTTAGAATTGATAAAAAAACAATTTCCTAACGGAACTTCTTTCAAAGACGCTTGTGAGCAAGGTATATATATGCTAGATAAAAACAAAAACAAAGTGAATAAAATCAGACATATACGATGCAAAACAACTATTAAAAAGCCATTAAAAATTAAGAAGCAAACATATTCATCTAGCAAATCATATAAACAGTTTTATTACGCAGAAATGGGTGATTTATACGTTATGTGTAAATATGAAAATCAGAGCAAAACCGTTAAAGAATTTCGCATTTGGAGTTTATTCGACATTTGTGAGAACCGGAAATATGGATTAAAAGATATTCCGAATGAGATATTTTCAAAGGAAGGAGAAAAATTAATATCTTCTCAACAATTAAAAACTGGCGACATGATATTGATATATAATGAGAATAAGACTGAATTGAAAGAATTGGATCAAACGACTCTGACGGAAAGGTTATATGTAATTTGCGGATTTGAAAATGACGGAAATCGAATTATTCTGAGAAAAAGCATCAATGCACAGCAAGAAAAGGACTTGGGGAAAGGTGAATCCATAAAAGATTTTAACATAATGCCTAATAAAATAAGGTGTGGAATAAATACATTAAAATATATAGTACAAAGCATCGATTTTGAAATTTATCTAAATCATATTAAATTCTTATTTTGATGATTAAGCGTACTCTTTGTTTTAGCAATCCTGCCTATCTGTCATTAAAAAATGAACAGTTGGTCATTAAATTGCCTGAAGTGGAAAGCAATGATTTGCCTGAAAGGCTTAAGAAAGAATCTACAAGAACAATTCCAATAGAAGATATTGGAGTTATTGTATTAGACAACAAACAAATAACTGTAACTCAAGGCGTATTGGAAGCTATGCTTGAAAACAATTGTGCTGTAATCACTTGCGACAACAGCCATTTACCTGTGGGCCTGATGCTTCCGTTATGCAGTAATACTACGCAAAACGAACGATATCGCAACCAGCTAGATGCGTCACTGCCTCTCCAAAAGCAGCTTTGGCAGCAAACCGTTCAATACAAAATTCGGAATCAAGCGTCTGTATTAAGTAAAACACGTGGTGCAACAATAAAAAACATGCTAGTATGGGCAAACGATGTGAAAAGTGGCGACAGCGACAATCTTGAAGGTCGTGCCGCAGCTTATTATTGGAAAAACCTATTTTCTTCAATTCCTAATTTTACACGAGGGCGTGAAGGCCTTCCACCTAACAATCTTTTAAATTACGGGTATGCTATTTTGCGTGCCGTCGTAGCACGTGGATTGGTTGCCAGCGGGTTGCTGCCAACATTAGGTATTCATCACCATAACCGTTATAATGCCTACTGTTTAGCAGATGATATTATGGAACCTTATCGTCCGTATGTAGATGAAGTAGTGACTAAAATTTTTGATAGTGGTGTAAATTGTACGGTAGTAACGACCGATTTGAAACGTGAAATGTTTTCTATTCCGGTGCTAGACGTGATGATTAATAGCCAACGAAGTCCGTTGATGATTGCTGTTAGTCAAACCGCAGCCTCACTTTACAAGTGTTTCAACGGTGAACTAAGGAAAATCATATATCCCGAAAAATAGATGGACAGACTTAGCGAGTATCGAATTATGTGGGTTTTAGTACTATTTGACTTACCAACCGAAACAAAAAAGGAAAAGAAAGCCTATTCTGATTTTCGGAAACGTCTTATATCTGACGGATTTACTATGTTTCAATTTTCGATATACATTCGTCATTGTGCCAGCAAAGAAAATGCAGATGTCCACATCCAACGTGTTAAATCGTTCTTGCCTTCTAGAGGACAAGTGGGCATTATGTGCATTACAGACAAACAATTCGGTGCCATAGAACTATTTATCGGAAAAAAAGAAGAAAAAGTGTCAACGCCTGGGCAACAATTAGAATTGTTTTAACTTACAATTTCATTCAAAAGACAAAAAATCCCGTTCAAAATGAGCGAGATTTTTTATTCTGAAACAACTGATAACTCATTGTATACCTATTATTTACAAATAATACACTGTTTCAGGAGGTAAAGATACAAAATCTGAAAGCAATTCACAACGTTCCCCAGTTATTAATGCTGTTTTACCCGACTGTTTCAGGAGGTAAAGATACAAAATCTGAAAGCAATTCACAACATGCATTTCAGTGGAAGGTGACGGGATGGGACTGTTTCAGGAGGTAAAGATACAAAATCTGAAAGCAATTCACAACCCTTGCTGTTTTGCCTCGCGTTTTCTTACCACTGTTTCAGGAGGTAAAGATACAAAATCTGAAAGCAATTCACAACTTCTCAATGATAATGTATTTTGGTCTAATTACTGTTTCAGGAGGTAAAGATACAAAATCTGAAAGCAATTCACAACTTACACAAGAAATTGACCTTGCGAACGACACTGTTTCAGGAGGTAAAGATACAAAATCTGAAAGCAATTCACAACCGGGAAGCTGTGTGGAATCAAAATACATCAACTGTTTCAGGAGGTAAAGATACAAAATCTGAAAGCAATTCACAACTAAGAGTGACTTCAATAACAAGCGATAGCAACTGTTTCAGGAGGTAAAGATACAAAATCTGAAAGCAATTCACAACAAATTTTGAGTTTAGAAAATTGGCTCCGTTACTGTTTCAGGAGGTAAAGATACAAAATCTGAAAGCAATTCACAACAAGGGTCAGGCTTGAAAAGGTTTTATCCAAACTGTTTCAGGAGGTAAAGATACAAAATCTGAAAGCAATTCACAACCATAGTACAGAATATTATCTTGATTTAAGAACTGTTTCAGGAGGTAAAGATACAAAATCTGAAAGCAATTCACAACACTCATCTACGAAACTTCTTGTCACCAAGAACTGTTTCAGGAGGTAAAGATACAAAATCTGAAAGCAATTCACAACGATTCGTAAATTCATTTTCACGGAATTTGGACTGTTTCAGGAGGTAAAGATACAAAATCTGAAAGCAATTCACAACTTGAGAAAATTCCATTGCTGGAAATTTATACTGTTTCAGGAGGTAAAGATACAAAATCTGAAAGCAATTCACAACGGATCGCCTGTTACTAATAATGTTTTGCCTACTGTTTCAGGAGGTAAAGATACAAAATCTGAAAGCAATTCACAACCGTCAACAACAACTACTTTTGCGTTGCGTTACTGTTTCAGGAGGTAAAGATACAAAATCTGAAAGCAATTCACAACCCCGTAGCGCTCATTATATTCGCTCCAGTCACTGTTTCAGGAGGTAAAGATACAAAATCTGAAAGCAATTCACAACCACAATCATCGAAGCGTTCTGCCGTTTTGGACTGTTTCAGGAGGTAAAGATACAAAATCTGAAAGCAATTCACAACCGACGTCAACAGTAAACAGTCTCGGTACTCACTGTTTCAGGAGGTAAAGATACAAAATCTGAAAGCAATTCACAACCAGAACATAAGGATATATGGGTTAGAGAACACTGTTTCAGGAGGTAAAGATACAAAATCTGAAAGCAATTCACAACACAGTCTTCAGGGCTGTGATAGAATGTAAAACTGTTTCAGGAGGTAAAGATACAAAATCTGAAAGCAATTCACAACAAAAAGATATCAATTACTTACGTGAAAACGACTGTTTCAGGAGGTAAAGATACAAAATCTGAAAGCAATTCACAACTGCTGCAATCTTTGGGTCCTTTTCGGCATTACTGTTTCAGGAGGTAAAGATACAAAATCTGAAAGCAATTCACAACTAGGGATCAAAGGCAGGAATCAAAACCCCCACTGTTTCAGGAGGTAAAGATACAAAATCTGAAAGCAATTCACAACAATCAGCAACGACGGCAGCGCGGTAAAAGGACTGTTTCAGGAGGTAAAGATACAAAATCTGAAAGCAATTCACAACTTATACAGGCATGCAATTAACCGATGAAGGACTGTTTCAGGAGGTAAAGATACAAAATCTGAAAGCAATTCACAACTAGACTCAACAGACCATGCAGGCACTGTCAACTGTTTCAGGAGGTAAAGATACAAAATCTGAAAGCAATTCACAACCGACAAAATCGTTAGCAGAAAGAAAGGCCGACTGTTTCAGGAGGTAAAGATACAAAATCTGAAAGCAATTCACAACCGACAAAATCGTTAGCAGAAAGAAAGGCCGACTGTTTCAGGAGGTAAAGATACAAAATCTGAAAGCAATTCACAACCTTTCCCCCGCGAACAGCGTCGGGAAAAAGACTGTTTCAGGAGGTAAAGATACAAAATCTGAAAGCAATTCACAACGTTGATCGCTGGCGTAAATTGACATACACCACTGTTTCAGGAGGTAAAGATACAAAATCTGAAAGCAATTCACAACATCCATTACAATAAGGATTAAAACTCTTAACCGTTTCAACAAGTCAAAGATACAAATCTAAAAGCGATTCACAGCGCTACAAACTCGAAAATTATTGTCGCGTATACTATTTCTTTCAGCCGGTCATCTTCAGGTAATAACAAAACAACCTCACTTATAGGAATAAATCTATTCCCATAAGCAAGGCTTATATCGTACGCTCGCGAATATTGATCGTATTATTTGCGTTCCAGCAACCAGGCATCCTGAAAGTTCGGAGCGAACTTTGCTTTGATGGCATCGCGACTGTCGGCAGCATCAGCTTTATCGTCGAAGCTGGTTACGATAACACGCAACATCCCTTGTTCGTTCTCGCCTAATACAGGGTTATATCCGGCTTTCTGCATGCGTTCCTTCAGCGAATAGGCATTGGTTTTATTCTTAAAACTTCCAATAACGACACTATAACGCTTCAGCATGCCGGCATCTTCGCCTTCAGCTGCATTGATTCTCTCTGCACGTGTACTGACATTTGAAGTTCTTGGCTTTGATACAGGTGTCGCCTCTTCACTAGCCGGTTGAGTAACTGTTTCTACAGGCGCTGTCGTTTCTTTAGCTTTCGCCTGCTCATAAGCTGCCTTGTAAGCACTCTGCTTAGGTTTGCATGAGCCTAATGATAATATCATACATATAGCGGCTCCAAATAACCAAATCTTATTCATAACTGTTCAGTTCTTAATTTACTTGTGCAAAGATATAAAATATATTTAGTACATTCGTCCCCAAAACATAATATATTATAATTTGACATGTATAAATCTATAGGAACAATGATTATGGCAACATCCGTGTTGTTAGGCGCATGCACCGGAAGCGGAGGAAGTGGCGAAAAGAGCGACAACGACTCTATCATCGGCCGCTCGGAAATCAAAATCCAGGGTGGAAAGATGACTCCGGAATCTTTATGGGCCATGGGTAGAATTGGCAATGCAAAGGTTTCGCCCGACGGAAAACAAGTGGTATATACGGTGGCATACTACAGCGTGCCGCAAAACAAAAGCAACCGCGAAGTGTTCGTCATGAACGCCGACGGTTCGGGAAACAAGCAGATCACCAAAACCTCTTTTGCCGAAAATGAGGCGACCTGGATCAAAGGCGGGAAAAAGATCGCTTTCCTGAGTAACGAAAGCGGAAAAAGCCAGCTCTGGGAAATGAATGCCGACGGTTCGGAACGCAAACAGTTATCCGAATATGACGGCGACATCGAAGGATTCTCTTTCTCGCCCGACGGCAAAAAGCTCCTTTTCATCGCTCAGGTTAAAACAGTCAAAAGCACAGCCGACAAGTATCCAGATCTGGATAAAGCTTCGGGAATCATCGTCACCGACCTGATGTACAAGCATTGGGATGAATGGGTGACAACAGCGCCGCATCCTTTTGTAGCCGATTTTGACGGACAGAAGGTGACAAACCCTATAGATATCATGAACGGCGAACCTTACGAATGCCCTATGAAACCTTTCGGCGGAATTGAACAGCTGGCATGGAATACCACGTCGGACAAGATCGCCTATACAAGTCGCAAAAAGGTCGGCAAGGAATATGCACTCTCAACCAACTCGGATATTTATGTCTATGATTTAAAAAGCAAGCAGACAACCAATATCAGCGAAGGCATGATGGGCTACGATGTGAATCCGCAATATTCGCCCGACGGGAAATATATCGCCTGGCAGAGTATGGAACACGACGGATACGAATCAGACCAGAACCGCCTCATCGTGATGAATCTTGCCACCGGCGAGAAGACTTTTGTCAGCAAGGATTTTGATTCGAACGTGGACGGGTTTGTATGGAGCGCCGATTCAAAGAACATCTATTTCACCGGTGTATGGCATGCCGAGATACAGGTCTATAAAATTGACCTCGCCGGCGGAAACAAGATCACACCGCTCACCTCGGGCGCAAACGACTATGCTTCGGTGGATCTTCTGGGCAACGACAAGCTGATTGCCAAACGTCATTCTATGAGCATGGCTGACGAGATCTACTCGATCAGTCTCAAAGACAACAAGGTGACACAGCTCACAACCGAGAACAAACATATCTACGATCAGATCACGATGGGCAAGGTGGAAGAACGATGGATGAAAACATCCGACGGCAAGCAGATGCTTGTCTGGGTTATCTATCCGCCTCATTTCGATGCTACAAAGAAATATCCGACCTTGCTCTACTGCGAAGGCGGTCCGCAAAGCCCGGTAAGCCAGTTCTGGTCATTCCGCTGGAACTTCCAGATGATGGCGGCCAATGATTATATTATTGTAGCGCCCAACCGCCGCGGACTCCCCGGATTCGGTATGGAATGGAACCGCGCCATCAGCGGCGATTACGGAGGCCAGTGCATGAAGGATTACTTCACCGCTATCGATGAAATGGCCAAAGAACCGTTTGTAGACAAGGATCACCTGGGTTGTGTAGGCGCCAGCTTCGGAGGATACTCGGTTTATTGGATCGCCGGTCATCATAACAAACGCTTCAAGGCGTTCATCGCTCACGATGGATTTTTCAATATGGACATGCAGTATCTCGAGACCGAAGAGATGTGGTTTGCCAACTGGGATCTCGGAGGTGCATACTGGGAGAAACAAAACCCGACGGTTCAGCGTTCGTATGCCAACTCGCCTCATCTCTTCGTCGATAAATGGGATACGCCCATACTCTGTATACACGGCGAAAAAGATTACCGCATCCTGGCTAGTCAGGCAATGGCCGCATTCGATGCAGCCGTATTGCGCGGGGTTCCTGCAGAACTGCTGATATACCCCGACGAGAATCACTGGGTACTGAAACCGCAGAACGGTATTCTGTGGCAGCGTACATTCTTCGAATGGCTGGATAAGTGGCTTAAGAAAAAGTAGTATTCTCCGGCACGTGGGGAAGAATATTGACTCTTCTCACAAGTCAAAGCATTCATTAATGCGCAAAAAAATACCTCCCGTATGTAAATCCAATCACATGCGGGAGGCGTTTTTTTATTATTGCTGTCCGATAAAAATAAATTGAAAGTCCTAAAGTCCTTTATTTATGGGGAGTTCAAGCGTTTTCCTAACTAAGGGGCTTACTTTTTCTTTTGAATAGTAAACAAGAGCAAATTGGTTTATATTACCATATATTAGACATAAAAGCCTTGGAAAAGCACAAATATACTCGTTTTAGAGTATTTTTAGCAACAACTAAATTTCGACAAAAGTTTTACCGGACAGCAATATTTTTTTATTTATACTTCACCCATTTGATCATTTCTTTGATGCTCGGTTTCTTGCCGTACATCAGAATGCCTACGCGGTATATCTTAGCCGATACCCAGACCGTGAACAGCGCCGTCGCAAACAAGAGAGCAAACGACAGCAGCAGCTGCCAGAGAGGAACATCGAACGGAAGACGCACCATCATCACTATCGGCGACGTAAACGGAATAAGCGAACACCAGAATGCCAGCGGACCGTCAGGGTTCTCCATGCTGTAGATGCCGGCATAAAGACTGAACACCATCAGCAGCATGATGGGTGTCATAAACTGCTGTGAGTCTTCCTGCTGATTCAGCGAGCTGCCTATAGCAGCAAAGAGAGCCGAATACAGCAGATACCCGCCTATGAAATAGATGATGAAACAGCTGCCGATAAGACCAAAATTGATCGAATTGAGCACATCCTGTATCTGGATATTCACGTTCGGCGCCTCGGCGGCCATATTGCCCATACTCTGCGCCGACATCTGCGCCGCTGCAAGTTCTCCGGCCGAAGGCGCACCTCCGCCGAACATAAACAAGCTTCCACCTACGAGTGCAGCCGTCATTACCGTCCATATAAAGGCCTGGGTGATGCCCACGAATCCGATACCGATAATCTTTCCCATCATCAGATCGAAAGGTTTCACCGACGAGACCATCACCTCCACTATCCTATTGGTCTTCTCTTCCATCACACCCTGCATCACCATCATGCCGTACATCAGAATGAACATATAGATAACGATGGTAAGCACGATACCTAATATCGATGCTACTTCGGCCGAGGTACTCTTCTCGCTGCCATCGGCCTCAAGCTTCATGGTCCTGATATCATAATTCACCTTGCTTTCTTCGATGATCTGCTTAAGATTGTCGATCTTGTATGAAGCCAGTTTCTCGTCGCGCAGGAAGTCGGATAAGGTTTTGTTGACCATATTCTTCAATCCCAAAGGGATCTGCTTTTCCGAATAAAGCGTGGCTGCCGAAGGATTCTGAAGCAGGTCGCCCGTGATATTGAGTATGGCAAAAAGCTCTTTGTCGGGGTTCTTTCTGTAAGCTTCCATGGAAGCTCCTTTCTCGGTCACGAACTTATACTCCTCCGTGCTTTTAAACAACGGCGCGTACTTACCCGTGGCATCTATCACCACCACCTGTTTGCCCTCGTTGCCCTTGATTGTCGACAACCACAGTGGAACGAACACCAACGCAGCAAAAATAAACGGCGTCAGAAAAGTGAGAATGAGAAAAGATTTTTTGCTGACACGCTGCAGATACTCTTTCTTGATGATTATACCTATTTTATTCATGACTGCACTTCATTTATACCGGCTACGGTGTTAATAAATATCTCGTTCATGGAAGGGATCTCTTCTGCAAATGAAAATATTTCGACCTGATCTGCCAACGAGACAAGCAGAGCAGAATTGGATACATCCTTATGTTTATGCATACGCACGGAAGTGATGCCCGACTCACTATCTTCAACCGACAGAATATCGAAAACGTCCGGCATGGCTTTCAACGCTTCAGCCTGTTTGCGATAAGTCAGCACGATATTGTCCGTCTTATAACGGTTTCTGACCTCCTGCACATTTCCCGACAAGACAACTCTCGATTTGTCAATCAACGCTATATTGTCGCATATTTCCTCAACCGAAGCCATATTATGCGTAGAGAAAATAATCGTATGACCCTGATCTCTGAGATCCAGGATTTCTCTCTTCAACAGCTCGGCATTCACCGGATCGAAGCCGCTAAACGGTTCGTCGAAGATAAGCAGTTGCGGATTATGGATTATCGTTGCAACAAACTGTACCTTCTGCTGCATGCCTTTTGAAAGCTCTTCGACCTTCTTATTCCACCAGGGCATGATATCAAACTTCTCAAACCATCCGGTCAGACGCTTACGGGCGTCCTGGTAGGAAAGACCTTTCAATTGTGCCAGATAGATAGCCTCCTCACCCACTTTCATCTTCTTGTACAATCCACGCTCTTCAGGCATATATCCGATCTGATACACATCTTCCGGTCTCAGTTCGCGTCCGTCGAGCCATACTTTCCCTTCATCGGGAGCTGTAATGCGATTAATAATGCGGATCAGTGTAGTTTTACCGGCTCCGTTAGGACCAAGCAACCCGAATATGGTGCGTTCAGGCACCCGGATGCTTACATGGTCTAAAGCCAAATGCCCGGCATATCGCTTCACTACCTTCTCCGTTTCCAAAAAGTCCATAAATGATAATTTGTTGTTTACATTTTTAATATAATTCTTTCTCCCAGTTCCTTGCTAAATGCTCTTTTGATCTCATTCAGGTGTGTCAGCTGCTTCATCAGCTCCAGTGTTTCTTCCATGACTTCCGAATTTTGTATGTTCTTCAACTTTTCCTGAACCTCCTTAATCTTCTGCATCACATAAGCTTCCTTCAGGGCATAAATATCATGTATGACCAGCTGCTCCATATGATCTTCATCCTTTTCGAGCTTGGCGGTCTTCGAATGATACTTGCTCAGCTGATACTTGTCACTGATCAGGTCGGCTGCCAGATGGCTCTCTTCAGGATCCGGGTTTGAAAGAAAATAACGGCTGGCCACAAACCCGATCGTCTTGCACTGTTCTGACGCCTCTTCCATCATCTTTCTGAAAAGAGGCGTTTTCAGCGTCAGATCGTCTCTTTCCAATTCCGAACGGATAAACTCAGCCACATGGATATCTTTCTCTTCTTTCGTAGCCTCATCGACATACTGATACAGAACAAATTCGCCGTAACGGACAATATATCGCAGCAATGATAATTCATACGGCTCGAAAAGCGAATGATCCAAACGCGCCTGAACTGCTTTTAAAGGTTGCGCGGGCTGTTGTTGAGCCTGCATCTCTTCTTCGGGCACCGGTGGTGGTGGCGGGAAACCGGCAGGAGGCATTACCGGATCCGATCCGGCATAAGTTTCTTCTACTGCCGGCTGATAGCCGGGAAAATCAGGATATTCGGGTTCGCTTGCCGGTTCATCCATAGGCAAAGGCGCGGCAGCCGACTCTTTCTCACTGCGGTTAAGGCGAAGCTTGTTCACTTCATTCAGCACAATCTGTTCGTCAATTTCCATCATCACACTGCACTCGCGGATGTAGAGCGAACGGGCAATATTATCAGGTACGAGAGCGATCGTCCGGATAATATCCGAAATAAGTTCCGACCGTTTGATCGGGTCGTTGCCGGCATCTTCCAGCAAAAGGTGCGTCTTGAAACGAATGAAATCCGTTTCGTGAGCCTTAATAAATTCAGTGAATTCAGTTGCATTATGCTTACGGGCGAATGAGTCGGGATCTTCGCCGTCGGGCAGAAGAAGCACCTTCACGTGCATTCCCGCATCGAGCAGCAGATTGATACCGCGCAGAGCCGCCTTGATTCCGGGAGCGTCGCCGTCATACAGGACTGTAATATTATTGGTGAAACGGCGAATCAGTCGGATCTGACCTTGCGTCAGTGCTGTTCCTGATGAAGCAACCACATTTTCTATTCCCGCCTGATGCATCGATATAACGTCGGTATAGCCTTCTACGAGGAAGCAGCAGTCGGCCTTCACTATCGCCTGTTTGGCAAAGAAGATGCCGTAAAGCTCGTTGCTCTTATGGTAAATCTCGCTCTCCGGCGAATTGACATACTTTGCCGTTTTCTCCTCTTTCTTCAGTACACGACCTCCGAAAGCCACTACCTTTCCACTCAAGGTGTGCACGGGAAACATGACCCGCCCGCGAAAACGATCGTTCACGTTTCCATTATCATACACAATCACCAGTCCGGTCTTTTCGAGGAATTCTTTCTTATAACCTCCATTGATTGCCGCCTGATATAAAGCATCCCGCCGGTCAAGACTGAAGCCAAGCTGAAACTTTTTGATTGTGTCTTCGCGAAAGCCGCGCTCAACGAAGTAACGCATTCCTATTTTACCGTCCGTATCATTATGAAGAATATGACTGAAATATTCCTGAGCCCAGGCATTAACAATCAGCATGCTCTCACGATCGCTCTTGATCTGCTTCTCACGATCACTCAGTTCGCGTTCTTTTATTTCGATGTTGTACTTCTTCGCGAGATATCGCAGGGCATCATAGTAAGTCAGCTGTTCATGCTTCATAATGAAGTGAACAGCCGTTCCTCCTTCGCCACAGGCAAAGCATTTACAAATGTTCTTCGCCGGCGAAACATAAAAAGAAGGTGATTTGTCCGCATGAAACGGACATAGTCCAACATAATTAACGCCTCTCTTCCGAAGCGTGACAAACTCAGAGACTACGTCAACAATGTTCGCAGCATCCATGATTCTGTCTATCGTTGGTTGATCTATCATTCTACTTTATTCCTTTCTTCGAAGCAAAGATAGTATAAACAGAGAACAGAACCTTCAAGCTTGCCCGAAAGTTTTGACGCGATACAATCTATTTTCGCTTTTCAAAAGCAAAGATAAAGACAATTTCTTAATCCATATGCAGATGATCCGACTAAAACATACCGCCAAGAGATGAAAATCATCTGTCAGGGAACAAATGCGACAACGACACCGATCGGTCCGTGCGCTCCGAATACCAGGGCCTGCTCGATATCGGCCGTCTTGGAAGGACCAGAAATAAAGACACCGAAGTCATAGTCTTTGCCTTCAAGCTTCCGGTAAGCTTCATGCATATTATTGACGATCTCGCCTTTCTTTACCAGAATCATCAGGTTGGAAGAAATAAAGTACAGTCCTTTGTATTTTACGCTCTTCGGAATCCACACAGCACCATTCTCGGCCACGGCAAACTCGCCCCTGATGATTGCCAGATCGGTATTATCCAGTTCGCGGGGATCTGTTATATCGTCCGGATTGAAAGTAGCGCAACGGACCTCGGGCAAGTTCGAAGCGATGCGTTTAGCTTCGGGGAAATGTTCGCCGATCATCCGATTCAGATCATCACCTGCCTGCATATACACGGCTGTGCCGCCGGAAGCTTTCAACGACTCGGCAAACTGAGCCTCTTTATCGGCAAACTGAATGGCATCAACACTCATGTCAGGCTTATCGTATTGCTTTAGTGTATTCTTGCGAATCGCTGCTAATATTGTTTCTTTACTGCTCATAGCTATCCTCACTTTATTTCATTGTTTTTCCACATCTCATTAAATGATTTCCCGGCAAATGCGGGCAACTCACGTCCTTCACCCCATTCGTTTAAACCATTATAAACCATAAAACGAGGCATCTTGTTCGCCAGCGGAGCAAACTTGAGCGCCATATTGAACAGACGCGGTCTTTCCATCAGATACTTCATGCCTCCAGACATGACTTTCTTCTGTGCACTGGCCACATGAAACGAATCCAATTGCTGGCGCCAGCGATAAATCTGTTCGCCCAAATCAATCTTAACAGGACAAACATTGGAACAGGACAAACAAAGCGAGCAGGCCGAAACATTATCGGAATATTTGATCGGATCGCGCAGCATACCCAGATTGATGCCAATCGGTCCGGGAATAAAATAGGTGTACGAATAACCACCGCTACGACGGTAAACCGGACAGGTATTCATACACTCGCCGCAACGGATGCAGTTCAGGGTACGTAAATGCTCCTGATTGGCCAGGATCTGACTGCGGCCGTTATCCACAATGACAATATGGAACTCGCCTCCATTCTGCGGTTTGCGATAGTGAGAGGTATAGGAAGTTATAGGCTGCCCCGTCCCTGAACGGGCAAGCAGACGTGTGAAGACGCCCAGCGATTCGAGATCCGGAACAATCTTTTCCATCCCCATCACGGCAATATGCAGATGAGGAAAAGATGTACCCATATCGGCATTGCCTTCGTTTGTACATACCACAATCTCACCGGTTGAAGCAACGGCGAAGTTCACACCCGTCATCGAAGCATCGGCATGGAGAAACTTCTCCCGCATATTCTTCCTTACTTCGTGTGTCAGATAGGTCGGATCAGAGTTGCCTTTCTCCGTACCCATCTCCTTCTCCATCATCTCGCCCACCTGTTCGCGTTTGATATGAATAGCCGGGAGAACAATATGGCTCGGAGCCAGATGCATCAGCTGGAGTATCCGTTCACCTAAATCGCTCTCAACGATATCCATGCCTTTCGAGATCAGGAAGCTGTTCATATGACATTCCTCGGCAAGCATGGATTTGCTCTTGATCATGTTCTTTGCTCCGTGATCCTTCAGGATCGCATATACTGTCTGATTGAATTCTTCGGTATCTTTAGCCCAATGAACAATGGCGCCATTGGCTGTAGCGTTCTTTTCAAACTCCTGCAATAAAGTATCCAAATGGCTGTTGGAATACATCTTGATATCGTTTGCCATCTGGCGGAGACGTTCCCATTCCGGGAACATGCGACTCATCTTGTCGCGTTTGACACGTACCATCCAGAGCGATTCATCGTGCCATTTTTCGTGTTCGCGGTCGGCTATGAAATGAGCTGCTGCTATAGAATGTTTCGTACTCATAATCCGGAAGCTAATATTTGAATAATATGAATGGTTTTAACAGGGAGGTTCTCACGTTTGATAATTCCTTCCATATGCATCAGACAAGAACTGTCGGCACCCGTAATATACTCGGCACCCGTATTCATGTGATCGTGAATCTTATCTTCGCCCATACAGACGGAGACGGCCGATTCCTCCACAGCGAACATTCCGCCGAAGCCGCAGCATTCGTCGACACGTTCGGGTTCAAGCACCTCGATACCTCTGACCAGCTTAAGCAGATCGCGAAGTTTCGAATAATAGGGGATATTCTGCTCGCTCGGTGACGACAGGAACAGCTCGCGCACTCCGTGACAACTGTTATGAAGGCTCACCTTATGCGGGAACTCGGCATCAAGCTTCGCCGGTTTCACTACATCATGCAGGAACTCGCAGATATCGTAAATCTTCCCGCTGTTCATGCAGGTATGATTCGCTTGTTGCAATATCTGCGGATGATTGATTCTAACAAACGCCACGCAGCTTGCCGAAGGGCCGACTACATAGTCGTACGACTTAAAAAGCTCTTCCATACGTAAGGCCAGTTCAACTGATTGCCCTTCAAATCCGGCATTAGCCATTGGTTGCCCGCAACAAGTCTGATCCAGCGGATAGTCTACATCCAGGCCCAGCGACTTCAACAACTTGTACGAAGCAACGCCTACCTCAGGATAGACCGCATTTATATAACACGGAATAAACAGTCCTATCTTCATATCGTTCTCCTTAGTTAACATATGTGTATGCAAATGTAGTCCTCATCGGCGGATAAAATATCACTTCAATGTTTAATATATCCTAACATAACACAGATTATGAATCAAGTTTGAATTTTCTGACGTGATAGAAAAATACGCCTGTTTTACACAGACTGTTATGAATCAAAAAACACGGATCGAGATGGCTCGATCCGCGTTTTGTTTTATCAGTGTTTACCTTATTCTCATTTATATTCCTGCCAACTCTTGATCTGGATATCATCCAGCGTCAGCGTACAGAAAGCTTCAATGAAAGCACTTGCCAGACGAGCGTTTGTGATCAGCGGAATATTCAGGTCGATAGCAGCGCGGCGGATCTTGTAGCCGTTATCCAATTCGCTTGCCGTCAGGTTGCGCGGGATATTCACTACCATATCAATCTTTTTCTCGTGCAGCATGGTGAGCGCCTGAGGCTCCTTGTTCGTTTCACTTGGCCAATAGACAAGCGTGCTTGGTATGCCATTCTCTTCAAGGAAGCGGTATGTACCGCCTGTTGCATAGAGGTTATAGCCTTTATCGACAAGCATCTTCGCAGCATCGAGCATAGCGACCTTTTGCTTTGCCGACCCTGTAGAGAGCAGAATATTCTTCTTTGGAATACGCAACCCGACAGACAGCATACTCTTTAAAACGGCTTCCGACAGATCATCGCCTATACAACCTACTTCGCCTGTTGAAGCCATATCGACACCCAGTACCGGGTCGGCTTTCTGCAGACGGTTGAACGAGAACTGCGAAGCCTTGATACCTACATAATCGAGATCGAACTCATTCTTACTGGGCCTTTCGACAGGCAGTCCGAGCATGATACGCGTTGCCAGCTCGATTAAATTGATCTTCAGAACCTTGCTGACAAACGGGAACGAACGGCTGGCGCGAAGATTACATTCAATAACTTTGATTTCATTACCCTTAGCCAGATACTGTATGTTAAACGGACCTGAAATATTCAGTTCCTTTGCAATCTGTTTACTGATACGTTTGATTCGGCGAACGGTTTCGACATATAGTTTCTGTGCCGGGAACTGAATCGTTGCATCGCCGCTGTGTACGCCGGCGAACTCGATATGCTCGGAGATGGCATACGCAATAATCTCGCCCTCTCTGGCAACAGCATCCATTTCAACCTCTTTGGCATGCTCTATAAACATACTGACAACAACCGGATGCTTCTGACTCACGTTGGCCGCCAGTTGCAGGAAACGTTCGAGTTCATCCTGGTTGGAGCACACGTTCATCGCAGCACCACTGAGCACATAGCTTGGGCGCACCAAAACCGGGAATCCGACCTCTTTGACAAAGTTGTTGATATCATCCATCGATGACAGCTCTTTCCAGCGAGGCTGATCCACATGGATACGGTCGAGCATTGCCGAAAACTTCTCGCGGTCTTCTGCATTATCAATACTTTTAGCCGAAGTGCCGAGAATATTGACATGCTGTTCATCGATACGCATGGCCAGATTATTGGGAATTTGTCCACCCGTAGAAACAATCACGCCGTGAGGACACTCCAGATCGATGATATCCATCACACGTTCAAACGTAAGCTCATCAAAATAGAGCCTGTCGCACATATCATAATCAGTCGAAACAGTCTCCGGATTATAATTGATCATCACCGAGCGCCACCCTTCTTTGCGGATCGTATTCAAAGCCTGCACACCGCACCAGTCGAATTCGACAGAGCTGCCTATACGATAGGCTCCGCTACCCAAAACGACTATAGAACGATGATCGCCTGTATATTCAATATCATTCTGCGTACCGCTATAGGTAAGATACAGATAGTTTGTCTGAGCCGGATATTCGGCAGCCAGCGTATCTATTTGCTTAACAACCGGAAGAATACCCTGTTCCTTACGCAGCTGACGTACCTGCATCATGCCTTGTTCGATCACATCATCGTCGAATCCCAGAGCCCGGGAGATCTGAAAATCAGAGAATCCCTGACGTTTTGCCAGACGTACCAAATCAATAAAATCAGTATCTTTGGAGAATTCCAAATCGAACAGACTAAACAGATGATGATCGGCTTCCTGAGATGCCTGCTCCGTTTGTGTGCGATACGCACGAAGCTTCTTATCCGTTAACATGATATTGGAAAGTTTCTGAATGAACCAGCGATCGATCTTCGTCAGTTCACAAATCTGATCGATCGTATAGCCGGCACGCAACGCTTTCGATATTACAAAAATACGGCGATCAGTCGGTTCATGAAGCGCTTTATCAACATCATCGAGTACTAACTCCTTATTTTCAACTAAGCCGTGCATTCCTTGTCCGATCATACGCAACCCCTTCTGCAAAGCCTCTTCGAAAGTACGTCCGATAGCCATCACCTCGCCTACCGACTTCATGCTGCTTCCCAATTCACGGGCCACACCATGGAACTTGCCTAAATCCCAGCGCGGGATTTTACAGACAACATAATCGAGAGCCGGTTCGAAAAATGCACTCGTCGTTTTCGTTACGGAGTTCTTCAACTCGAAAAGCCCGTAACCCAGACCCAGCTTCGCAGCCACGAAAGCCAAAGGATAACCGGTTGCTTTCGAAGCCAATGCCGACGAACGCGACAAACGGGCATTAACCTCAATCACCCGATAGTCTTCCGACTCCGGATCATAGGCATATTGTACATTACATTCGCCCACGATCCCGATATGACGGATGATGCGGATAGAAAGTTCACGCAATTTATGATAATCGGTATTACTCAATGTTTGTGACGGAGCGATTACGATACTCTCGCCGGTATGTATGCCCAGCGGATCGAAGTTTTCCATGTTGCAGACCGTGATACAGTTGTCGTACGAGTCGCGAACAACCTCATATTCGACCTCTTTCCAACCTTTCAGGCTCTTCTCAACCAAGACCTGAGGCGAAAATGAAAAAGCTTTCTCAACCAAAACATCCAGCTCCTGCTCATTATCGCAAAAACCGGAACCCAAACCACCCAGAGCATATGCAGCGCGCACGATTACCGGATAACCCACTTCACGGGCAGCCCGACGTGCATCTATTGCGTTCTCTACAGCTTCACTCTTTATCGTTTTTACATTAATCTCGGCAAGACGTTTCACAAACAATTCGCGGTCTTCCGTGTCCATAATTGCCTGTACGGGTGTACCCAACACGCGTACATTATATTTTTCCAGTACGCCACTGCGATATAGCGCAACGCCACAGTTCAAAGCTGTCTGCCCGCCAAACGCAAGCAGAATGCCTTCGGGACGCTCTTTCTCAATAACCTTCTCAACAAAAAAAGGGGTCACCGGTAAAAAATATACCGTATCAGCCACACCTTCAGAAGTCTGTACCGTAGCAATATTCGGATTGATAAGCACCGTGCGGATGCCCTCTTCTTTAATGGCTTTCAATGCCTGACTGCCTGAATAATCGAACTCACCGGCTTCACCGATCTTCAGTGCACCGGAACCAAGTATAAGGACTTTCTTTATATTTTCTTTCATATACAATCAATGCTATTTCATTAACGACTCTGCAAACTTATCGAATATAAACTCCGTATCTGTCGGTCCGCCACAAGCCTCGGGATGGAATTGTGATGAGAAGAAAGGTTTCGTTTTATGACGAATACCCTCGTTGGTTCCATCATTCATATTGATGAAAAGCGGTTCCCAGTCTTCCCCCAGTGTCTCTGTATCTACAGCATATCCATGATTTTGAGAAGTGATATAGCACTTATCCGTACCAACCATACGTACTGGCTGGTTCTGACTGCGATGGCCGTATTTCAACTTATAGATCTTCGCGCCGCCGGCTTTAGCCAGCAACTGATTTCCCATACAGATACCGCATATCGGGCGATTTCCGGCAAGTTCCTTACGAATATGCTGAACGGTAATATCACATGTGTCCGGGTCGCCTGGACCATTGGCAATAAACAAGCCGTCAAAATCCAACCGGCTGAAATCGTAATCCCATGGAACACGTACTACCTCCAGTCCGCGTCTCAGCAGGCAACGGATAATATTTGCCTTCACGCCGCAATCGATCAGAACGACGCGTTTGCCGCGACTGTTCTCGGGTTTATAAGTAATCACCTCTTTACATGAAACTTTATCTACGTAATTGATTGCACCGTAATCCGGGAAAGACATTCCCTTGATCTTCTCGGGATCAGCATCACCAATAAGTACACGCCCCATCATCACGCCGTGTTCGCGAATCTTCTTCGTTAAAGCGCGCGTATCGATGCCGGTAATAGCAGGGATCTCCTCACGTCTGAGCCAGTTTCCCAAATTCTCGATAGCTTTCCAATGGCTGTATTCTTCACTGTAATCGCTTACAATCATCGCCTCCACATGAATCTTCGCACTCTCCATAAAATCGGGCACCCCATTCTTGGCAAATGTAAAAGGCGGAACGCCGTAATTGCCAACCAAAGGATAAGTCAAAACCATTATCTGCCCTGCATATGATGGATCGGTAAGACTCTCGGGATAACCGGTCATTGCAGTGTTGAAGACAACTTCACCCACAGCATCTTTTTCGGATCCGAAAGAGACGCCGCGGAAAAAACTTCCGTCGTCCAAGACTAATGTTGCTGTTTTTCTCTGTTGCATATCTTTACTTATATATTTCTTCTTCCATGTAATTTACAAATGCATTATTCACCATGCGCGTACCTCCCTTTGTGGGATAATTGCCGGAGAAATACCAATCGCCCGGATGATTTGGACAGGCTACATGCAAGCCATCCAGAGTCTGATATACAATCTCCACTTTGGCACGTGTACCTGAAGGGGTAAGCAGTTCGACCATCTTGTCTGAAATCTCCACATCCGTAAACGGAGCGTAGATATCCTTGACATAATTTATATTCTCGTTCTCAGTCACAGGTTGTGTCTGTTGCTTCTTTGCTTTCAGATAAACGTCATGTAATATCCGACTTTCACCTCTGTCATTAAGCAAAGCTACCGCCGCCTTAAAGGCGATAAACTCATTCATCCGCGACATATCTATGCCATAATAATCCGGATAGCGTACCTGAGGCGATGACGAGACGATAACAATCTTTTTAGGTCCGAGGCGATCAAGTATACCAATGATACTTTGTTTCAAGGTCGTTCCGCGTACGATACTGTCGTCGATAATTACCAATGTATCGACATTCGGCTCCAAACTGCCGTATGTAATATCATATACGTGAGCAGCCAGATCATTACGACTGTTGCCTTCCGCAATAAACGTACGCAATTTAATATCCTTTATAGCCACCTTTTCCGAACGAACACGCATTGACAGTATCCGCTCCAGTTCATCATCCTGGAAGAGTTGTTTGTGTTCGGCAATCCACTTCTTTTTCAATCCGTTCAAATATTCATTTAGTCCCTCCATCATACCGAAATAAGCCACTTCGGCCGTATTCGGAATAAATGAAAAAACCGTATGATTCAAATCATTATCAATAGATTTGAGAATTGCAGGCACTAAATTCTTACCCAGCTTCTTGCGTTCCTGATAAATATCCTTATCGCTTCCCCGCGAAAAGTATATGCGTTCAAATGAGCAGGCTTTATTTTCTTTCGGTTCAATAATCTGTGAGGTCCGAAATCCCCCGGCTTTATTTATAATCAAGGCTTCTCCCCGGTTCAGTTCCTTGACATCTCCGGCATGAACATTCATTACTGTTTGTATTACCGGGCGTTCGGAAGCAACGATTACAATCTCTTCATCCTTATAATAGAATGCCGGCCGAATGCCCCACGGATCACGTACGGTAAACGACTCTCCACTTCCTGTAAGCCCACAAATAACATATCCGCCGTCCCAACTCGGAGCACAACGTTTCAAAACATTCGACAAATCAACCTGATCTTCGATAGCCTGTGTCAAATCCATGCCTTGCAATCCTTCGTCCTCACTTTTCTTATAAAGCCGTTCAATCTCACGATCCAACCGGTGTCCCATCTGTTCGAGCATGATAAACGTGTCGGCATAAGCCCGCGGATGCTGCCCTATCGACGTGATTTCATTAAAAACATCTTGTACATTTGTCAGATTGAAATTACCGCAGATGGCCAGGTTTTTGGCTCTCCAGTTGTTGCGGCGAAGAAAAGGATGGACATAAGAAATACCGGAATTGCCGGTAGTACTGTAGCGCAGGTGTCCCATATAAAGATTACCTGCAAAGGGTAAATTTGTTTTTGCGAAAAGGGGGTCATTAATTTTACCAGGGGGCAAGTTTTTGTAATGATTATGCACTGCGGCAAAGATTTCAGTTATAGCACCTGTGCCTAACGCTCTCTCCCGAAACATATACTCCTTTCCGGGACTGGCTTCTAGTTTCACACATGCAAGACCGGCGCCTTCTTGCCCACGATTATGCTGCTTTTCCATCAGCAAATAAAGTTTGTTGAGGCCATACATCCAGCTGCCGTACTTCTGATGATAAAACTCTAACGGCTTGAGCAGGCGGACCATGGCTACTCCACACTCGTGTTTAAGTATTTCCATTGGGTTCTACTTATTTTATTTCAGCCACAAAGATACTCATCATATTTCAGAAAAGAAGTGTTTCTGAATAAAAAATATTTTGAACCGGACAATAATCAAAACTATTTCTAAGTTTGTTATAATATCTGAAAGTTTAGAGCAACTCACAGTTTTTAATTATCTTCGCGTTCGAATCCAAAATGTAATAATAGATATGACAATAAAAAAATTTGCTTTTGTATTCTTTACTATATTGTTGTTTAGCAGCCAGATAGATGCACAAGAAGACACAGTCACCAGTCGTACGCAAACAACGACTCACGATACGATAACGATCGTTAAGCCTTCCGATTTGGAAAAGATAAATGATATCCGTTCTCAATTGGACAAAGAAAACAGCACATATAATACACCTAATATACCTGCAGCGTCGGATAAAAACCTACTCCGCTTTATACAAAAAGAGAATGATAGCAATCTTTCTCCTGAAGCGCTCTATTGGATAAACTGGGTAAGAGATGAAGCCAGTAAATTTAACAGTACAGTTACATTCAAAGACACCGTTATCGCCAACCCCTTGTTCGTTCCATTAATATTCAACGGCGGATTGTTTCAAAGAAACCTGAAATTGTATGACAAAGACTTTTTTCATAAGCAGTTCAATAAATATTCAATTTATAAGCCGGATACAAGTCTTTTCGCCAAAGAGGCCTATGACATAAAATTCGAAAATAAGGCATACGATTATATCCGCCTGAATCATCCGAGATATTTTCATTATTCCATGCGCGACCTGCCTAATGACAAGGTAGAAGCCAGGGTCATCAAAAAAGTCAAATATGAACCAGACCTGATCAAGGTGACCTCAGACGCGAATATTAAAGACGTGGATACTCCGGTAAAATTCATTCCGGAACGACAATACTGGACTTCCCATTTCGAGAGTGCCGTGCAGTTTGCTCAAAACTACCTTACACCTAACTGGTACAATGGTGGAACAAGTACATTAAACCTGAACAACAGGCAGTATATTGCCTACAATTATAATAAAGACCGGGTCCAGATTACAAACGAGATGGAGTGGAAAACCAATATTTACACTGCGCCGAAGGATACGATTCATGACTATAAGATTGGTGAGGATGTTTTCCGTTTGCACGGGAACTTGGGTTACAAAGCTTTCAGCAAATGGTATTATACTTTCGATGCGACATTCCAAACGCAACTTTTCTCAAACTTCACTGAAAACACTGAAAACAAATTAGCTGCATTTCTTTCTCCATTGAATGTCAATCTGGGTATCGGTATGAAATACGACTTGAATAAAACGTTCCCCAAAGACAAACATAAAAAGCTGACGATGTCGGTAAACCTGGCTCCGTTATCCTATACATATATGTATAGCGCAAATAAAAATATAGACCTGAGTCGCCATGGTTTCAAAAAGAATGCCGAGACAGGTTTATTCAACCGCTCGCTGAACCAGCTCGGTTCGACCATTAATTCGACGGCTACGTTTCAGTTTAACAGAAATGTAAGCTGGTACACACGTTTCTACTATTTTACCAATTACAATCGCGTATTAAGTGAATTTGAAAACAGATTCAACATAGCAATCAGTCGTTTCTTTTCAACCACAATATCGGCCAACCTCCGTTTTGATGATGGAGTAACGAAGAAAGCTGATTATGACCACTATCTTCAGATCAACGAATTGTTGAGCTTCGGCTTCTACTATAAGTGGTAAATGACAGTGCATATTTTTTGAATATAAACTATGTTAATCATGATACAATTGCTAAATAATACGTACTTTTGTCCTGTTTTTGTAAAGTCGAGTTTGCAATATGAGCGAGAACGTAAATCATACAGGAGTAGTTGAAAGGATTGCCGATGGCATCGTTTATGTAAGGATTATTCAGCAATCGGCTTGCGGAGTTTGTGAAGCCCGCAAGATGTGTATCACATCCGAAAGCAAGAAAAAAATCATTGAAGTACCCGATAATACCGGACGGTATCAAATAAATGAAGAAGTTGAACTATGTGGCCGCAGCTCTATGGGTTTAGAAGCTGTCGTGATAGCCTTTGTTCTTCCAATGATTATTCTCATCGGCGCTGTTGCTATTGGATCGGCTATTCACTGGAAAGAGACCACAAGTGGGTTAGCAGCTATTCTGCTGCTGGTGCCCTATTACGGTATCTTATATCTGTTCCGTGAAAGACTCAAAAAAACATTCGTATTCACTCTCAGAAAATTAAACTAAACAAATATCATGATTTTAATTGCCGTTATTTTATTAGGAGCAATTGGAGCGATCGGCGCCATTATGTTGTACGCCGCATCCAAAAAATTTGAAGTGTACGAAGACCCTCGTATCTCACAAGTTCAGGAAGTTTTGCCCGGAGCAAATTGTGGTGGTTGCGGATATCCCGGATGCAGTGGTTTTGCAACTGCATGCGTAAAGGCCGACAGCCTCGACGGACTGCTGTGTCCTGTCGGAGGAATGCCTGTGATGAGCAAAGTGGCAACCGTTCTGGGGAAAGAGGTTTCCAATGTTGAACCGATGGTAGCTGTAGTTCGTTGCAACGGGACATGCGAAGCCCGTCCTCGTATTAACAGTTACGATGGTGTAAAGAAATGCTCAATCGCATCGACCCTGTATGGTGGCGAAACGGGCTGTAGTTTTGGATGCTTAGGATTCGGAGACTGCGAAGACGCATGTAATTTTGATGCGATTCATGTCAATCCGGCGACCGGGCTTCCGGAAGTGGATGAAGATAAATGTACCTCATGTGGTGCGTGCGTGAAAGCCTGTCCGAAAGGAATCATTGAGCTGCGTAAGAAAGGACCTAAATCCCGCCGGATCTTTGTCAGTTGTATAAACAAGGATAAAGGTGCCATTGCTCGCAAAGCCTGTACCAATGCGTGCATCGGATGTGGAAAATGTGCCAAGGAATGTCCGTTCGATGCCATCACTGTGGAGAACAATCTGGCTTACATCGATTTCAACAAATGCCGCTTATGCCGGAAATGTGTAGCCGTTTGTCCGACAGGAGCGATCCATGAAATAAACTTTCCTCCACGTAAAGAAGCTGTTGCCGACAAAATACAGCCTGCTGCAACACCTAAAGCTGAAGTAAACGTTGCTGCCGAAGCAACGGCTCCTAAAATAACTGAAGAAACAAATCAAAATAAAATCCAATAATATGCTAAGGACATTTAGAATCGGAGGTATTCACCCGCCCGAGAACAAATTGTCTGCCGGAAAGAAAATCACTGTCCTGGCAGCGCCCAAACAGGTCGTTATTCCATTAGGTCAGCATATCGGAGCACCGGCTCAGGCAGTAGTCCAAAAGGGCGACGCAGTAAAAGTTGGTACACTGATTGCCAAAGCAGGAGGTTTTGTATCGGCAAATATTCATTCACCGGTATCCGGCAAAGTCAACAAGATCGACAACGCACTGGATGCAAGTGGTTACAAACGTCCCGCCATCTTTATTGATGTCGACGGCGATGAGTGGGAAGAGACAATCGACCGTAGTGACACTTTAGTAAAAGAATGCAGCTTGTCTGCCAAAGAGATTGTAGCAAAGATTGCTCAGGCCGGCATTGTCGGTATGGGTGGCGCGACTTTCCCTACGCAGGTGAAGCTCACTCCGCCTCCGGGAAATAAAGCGGATATTATCATTATCAATGCTGTAGAGTGCGAACCGTATCTTACAGCCGATCATTCGCTGATCATGGAAAAAGCGGAACAGATACTTGTAGGAATCACGTTACTGATGAAAGCTGTGGATGTAAACCGCGCTGTCATCGGGATCGAAAACAATAAACCCGATGCCATCGCCCTGTTACAAAAACTTGCAGGTAATTATAAAGGTATAGAAATTATGCCTCTGAAAATGAAATATCCGCAGGGAGGCGAAAAACAGCTTATCGATGCTGTAGCCAACCGCCAAGTAAAAAGCGGAGCGTTGCCCATATCGGAAGGAGCTATCGTTCAGAATGTCGGAACCGTATATGCCGTCTATGAAGCTGTACAAAAAAACAAACCGCTCTTCGAGCGCGTTGTTACTGTTACAGGCAAGTCTGTGGCCAATCCGTCGAACCTTCTTGTTCGAATCGGAACGCCTGTCAGTGCATTGATCGACGCCGCCGGAGGCATTCCTGAAGATACAGGTAAAATAATCAATGGTGGCCCAATGATGGGTAAAGCCCTGATGAGTACCGATATACCTGTAACCAAAGGAAGTTCAGGTATCCTGATTCTCACCCGGAAAGAGTCTGAACGCAAACCGGTAAACGAATGCATCCGCTGTACCAAATGTATTCAGGTCTGTCCAATGGGACTGAATCCGACGCTGTTAATGAATGCAACAGAGTTCAAGAATTGGGAACTGGCCGAAAAGAACCACATCACCGATTGCATCGAGTGTGGTTCATGTGTTTATACCTGTCCGGCTTACCGTCCGCTTTTGGACTATATCCGGTCAGGAAAAGGAACCGTAATGAATATTATTCGCACAAGAAAAGCGACAAAATAAGTGCAATATGGAAAATAAATTAATCGTATCTCCCTCGCCTCATATTCACGGAGGCGATAGCATAAGTAAAAATATGTACGGTGTACTGATTGCCCTTATTCCGGCTTTCCTGGTATCACTCTACTTCTTCGGACTAGGCGCACTGATCGTGACCGTCACTTCGGTTTTCTTCTGTGTTCTTTTCGAGTATCTCATTTCCAGATTTATCTTAAAAAAAGAACCGACTATCACAGACGGTTCGGCTATACTGACCGGTGTACTGCTGGCATTCAATCTGCCATCAAATCTTCCGGTCTGGATCATTATGATCGGCGCGCTGGCAGCTATCGGTATTGGTAAGATGTCGTTCGGCGGTCTAGGCAAGAACATCTTCAACCCGGCATTGACAGGACGTATATTCCTGCTCATTTCATTCCCCGCTCAGATGACCACCTGGCCCCTCGTTGACTCGCTGAATCCATTTCCAATAACATATACTGATGCCCATACGGGTGCAACCGTCCTGTCGCTGATGAACGAACATGCTTTAGACAAGTTGCCGAGTCTGGGCGATATGCTGATCGGCAATATGGGCGGAAGCCTTGGCGAAGTATGTGCCGCTGCACTGCTTCTGGGTTTCGTCTACATGTTGTGGAAAAAGATTATCACCTGGCATATTCCGGTGTCAATCCTAGTCACCGTATTTATATTCACGGGTATCATGCATCTGGTAAACCCGGCTGTATATGCCAGTCCATTTGTACATTTGCTGACAGGTGGTCTGATGCTGGGTTCCATCTTTATGGCAACCGATTATGTCACCTCCCCGATGAGCAAGAGCGGCATGATTGTTTATGGTATCGGTATCGGCGTACTGACAACGTTGATTCGTCTGTTCGGATCATATCCGGAAGGTATGTCGTTCGCTATTTTCATTATGAATGGTGTAACGCCACTCATCAATACATTTATGCAACCTAAACATTTCGGAGGGAAACAAGCATGAAAAGATTACAATCCAATCTACCCAACATGTTCCTGTCGCTCACACTCATCTGTGTTGTATCGGGAGCTATATTGGCAAGCGTAAATATGAAGACGTTGGAACCTATCAAGGCTACACAGGAAAAGATCCTGCAGCAGGCTATTAAGGACGTAACGCCCGAATTCAACAATAACCCGGCGGCTGAATCTTATATGGCTGTTACCAGCGACGGCGACTCGCTGAAAATCTATCCGGCCAAGAAAGACGGACAGTTTGTCGGCGCAGCTGTCGAAAGCAACACTGAAAAAGGGTTCGGTGGAAAGATCGAAGTAATGGTGGGGTTCGATGCTAAAGGCAAACTGCTGAACTACACAGTGCTCAAACATTCCGAGACACCGGGTCTGGGTGCAAAGATGCAAGAGTGGTTCCGCATGAACAAAAACAAACAGAGTGTTCTGGGCCGCGATCTGACAAAGGGCAATCTGAAAGTAACAAAAGATGGCGGTGATGTAGATGCCATCACGGCTGCAACCATTTCGAGCCGCGCATTTCTGAATGCCGTCAACCGTGCTTACAGCGCTTATGCTTCGACCGATGCTCAATCAGGAGCTTCGGCACAGTCTGCCGACAGCACATCTATCAATAAAGGAGGACAACAACAATGAGTAATCTGAAAATACTTCTCAACGGTCTTATTACCGAAAACCCCACATTCGTTTTGATTTTGGGTATGTGCCCTACGCTGGCCACAACAACGTCAGGTCTGAATGGCATGAGTATGGGACTTGCTACCGCGTTCGTTCTGATTTGTTCGAACATGGTTATATCGGCTTTGAAAAATGTAATCCCCGACATGGTTCACATTCCGGCATATATTGTCGTTATTGCTACTTTCGTTACAGTAGTACAGATGTGCATGCAGGCTTTCGTACCGGAACTCTATTCGAAACTGGGTCTGTTTATCCCTCTGATTGTTGTAAACTGTATCGTGCTGGGTCGTGCTGAATCGTTCGCGGCCAAACATAGTGTGATTAATTCAGCATTCGACGGCATCGGAATCGGTTTAGGTTTTGCCGGCGCACTGACACTACTGGGCAGCTTGCGTGAATTGCTGGGAACCGGCAAGGTTTTCGGCCTGACACTAATGCCGGAGCAATATGGCTCTCTGATCTTTGTATTGGCTCCAGGAGCTTTCATTGTACTGGGCTACCTCGTAGCTATCATGAATAAACTGCGTAAAGCATAAAAAAGAACATATATGGAATACTTACTAATATTTATAGCCGCCGTATTTGTCAACAACATCGTGTTGACGCAGTTTCTGGGTATTTGCCCATTCCTTGGCGTATCGAAAAAGATTGAGACGGCCGCCGGTATGGGCGCAGCCGTTACATTTGTGCTTACGATCTCAACAATCGTAACGTTCCTGGTACAAAAATATGTGCTCGACCCGTTTAATATGGGTTACCTGCAAACCATCGCTTTTATCCTAATCATCGCCGCACTGGTACAGATGGTCGAGATTGTACTGAAGAAGGTATCGCCTTCGCTTTTCCAGGCGCTGGGCGTTTATCTGCCTCTGATCACAACCAACTGTTGTATTCTGGGAGTTGCTATTCTGGTGATTCAAAAAAAATACAACCTGCTGGAATCGACCGTATTCGCCTTCTCAACAGCCATAGGGTTCGCTCTGGCGCTGATTATTATGGCGGGTATACGCGAGCAGATTGCAATGACCAACATCCCGAAAGGGATGAAAGGAACTCCGATCGCGCTGATTATCGCCGGCTTGTTAGCCATGGCATTCATGGGATTTTCCGGAATAGTATAACAAACAGTTTCTAACAATAATAACTAAAAAGTATGAAACAAAAGATTTTAGTAGCCGGTGGAACTGGATATATAGGCTCGCACACTACGGTTGAATTGCAGAACGCAGGTTACGACGTGATCATCATCGACAATCTTTCGAACTCAAATATCGAGGTGCTGGATGGTATCGAACATATCACCGGTATCCGTCCGGAATTTATCGAGCTGGACTTGAAAGATAAGGAAGCGACCCGCAAGGCGCTGGCTTCGCAACCGGGAATCAAGGGTATCATTCTTTTTGCAGCCAGCAAAGCCGTAGGTGAATCGGTACAAAAACCGTTACTCTATTATCGTAACAATATAACTACACTCATCAACCTGCTTGAACTGATGCCAGAATTTGGTATCGAAGGCATCGTCTTCTCATCGTCGTGTACTGTCTACGGACAACCTGATCCCGAGAATCTGCCTGTCACCGAGAATGCGCCTATCAAACCGGCCACCTCACCGTATGGTAATACAAAACAGATCAACGAAGAGATTATACGCGACACGATTCATGCCGGCGCTCCTTTCAAAAGTATTATCCTGCGCTATTTCAACCCGATTGGTGCACATCCTACAACTGAAATAGGCGAACTGCCAAACGGCGTTCCTCAGAACCTCATTCCGTATCTGACACAGACAGCGATAGGCATCCGCAAGGAACTGAGTGTGTTTGGCGATGATTATAATACACCGGATGGTTCGTGCATACGCGATTATATTAATATTGTCGATCTGGCAAAAGCGCATGTTACGGCTATCGATCGCCTGTTGGGTGGAAAATCAGCCAAAGATATCGAGATATTCAACCTGGGAACAGGTTGCGGGGTGTCTGTACTTGAGTTGATCAACACTTTCGAACAAGCTACAGGCGTAAAGGTTCCTCACAAGATTGTAGCCCGTCGCGAAGGCGATATCGAACAAGTATGGGCTAATCCCGAACGCGCCAACAAAGTACTGGGCTGGAAAGCACAGGAAACACTGGCTGATACGCTGGCTTCAGCCTGGAAATGGCAGCTCAAGCTTCGCGAAAGAGGCATCATGTAATATGAATAACAACCGCTACCACGCATAAAGAAACCCGTCATTGATTTTTTCAATGGCGGGTTATCTGTTTTGGTGATATGTTCTGTCAAGATAATTTGTGAATCACAATACCTGAGCGCAATTTCGGTTCAAACCAGGTAGTTTTTGGAGGCATGATATTTCCGGTGTCGGCAATATCCATGATCTGCTTCATTGAAACCGGATAGAGAGCCAGCGCCACCTTCATCTCACCGCTGTCAACACGGCGTTTCAATTCACCCAAGCCACGTATGCCACCAACGAAATCGATCCGTTTATCGGAGCGCAGATCCGTTATTCCCAATAATTCATTCAGAATAAGGTTAGACGAAATAGTAACATCGAGCACACCGATCGGATCGTTGTCGACATAGGTTCCGAACTTGGCCGTCAAGCTGTACCATTTACCTTCCAGATAGAGTGAGAAATTGTGAAGCTGCGTGGGTTTGTATATTTCCGCACCCATATCTACTACCGTGAAGTTTATCTCCAGCGCTTTGAGAAACTGTGCAACGCTCATGCCGTTCAGGTCCTTCACCACACGGTTGTAGTCAATAACAGTTAGTTGGCTTGCCGGGAAACAGACAGTCATAAAATAGTTATACTCTTCATTACCCGTATGATTCGGATTCTGACGCGCTTTCTCCGCCCCTACCAGTGCTGCTGCTGCCGAACGATGATGTCCGTCGGCGATATACATGGCCGGAATGGTTGCAAACAAAGCAGTGATACGTGCAATGTCGGCTTCATCATCAACTAACCAGAAGGTATGGCGAAAGCCATCCAGCGGAGCAACGAAGTCGTATTCAGGCTTTTGCATCGTGTAGCGGGCTACTATAGAATCGATATCAGCATTGTCCGGATAGGCAAAGAACACAGGCTCAATATTGGCATTGTTTACTCGCACATGTTTCATGCGATCCTCTTCTTTGTCGCGACGTGTCAACTCATGCTTTTTGATGATACCATTCATATAATCGGGCACATACGCGCCGACCACCAGACCATACTGCGTCTTACCATTCATAGTCTGGGAATAGATATAGTACATTTCCTTCGCATCCTGAACCAGCCAGCCTTTATCCTGAAACTTCCTGAAATTTTCGGCTGCCTTCTCATAGACACGCGGATCCTGCTCATTAGTGCCCTCGGGGAAATCTATTTCCGGTTTGATAATATGGTAGAGCGACTTCTCATTGCCGACAGCCTCGGCACGAGCCTCATCTGAATCGAGAACATCATATGGACGCGATGCGACCTGCTCAACAAGATCCTTTGGAGGACGGATGCCTTTAAAAGGTTTTATACGTGCCATATCTCAAGCTATTTATTGACTTTAAACTTTTCGATGCCTTTTTTCAGAAAACCTTCGATCTGTTTTGCAGCAGCGATACCAGCGTTAATATTGGCCTCAGCCGTCTGAGCACCCATCTTCTTCGGTGTTGAGAAATAACGGTCGGCAAACTGTTTCTTCAGCTCTGCATCATTGTCGGGCATAATATCGGTGATGTATTTAAAGTCCGGGCGCTCACTCATCAACTTCAACAAGCCTTCCTCATCGACAACCTCCTTACGGGCGGTGTTCAACAAAATAGCACCTTTGGGCATCGTGCTCATTAAATTGTAATTGATCGATTTCTTCGTCTCCGATGTTGCAGGAATATGCAACGACACGATATCGCAAAGTTTGAACAAATCGGCCGTAGAATCAACTGCTTTCACGTCGGCTTCCTCAATGGCAGCCTTCGGACAGTATGCATCATAAGCGTAGACTTCCATACCGAAGCCTTTAGCGATACGTGCCACATTGCGACCCACATTTCCAAATGCGAGAATACCCAGCTTTCTGCCTTTCAGTTCCTTACCCGATGTTCCGTTATAAAAGTTACGGACAGCATAAACGAGCATACCGAAAGCCAGTTCGGCAACAGCATTGGAATTCTGCCCGGGCGTATTCATTACGCAGACATTGTGAACTGTAGCAGCAGCCAGATCCACGTTATCATAACCTGCTCCGGCACGAACAACAATCTTAAGCGCTTTGGCTGCATCAAATACGTCATTGTCTATTTTATCACTTCGGATAATGATGGCGTCAACATCCTTGACCGCTTCAAGAAGTTCGGCTTTCTCGGTGTATTTTTCAAGAAGAACCAGCTCATCACCGGCCGCTTCTACCACTTCTCGAATACCTTTTACAGCTATCGGAGCAAAAGGCTTATCTGTAGCTACTAATATCTTTGACATAATTAATGTTGTCTTTCAAAATCTTTCATACATGCAATCAATGCTTCAACACTACTCTTAGGCATTGCGTTGTAGAGAGAAGCACGGAAACCACCTACCGAACGGTGACCTTTGATGCCCACCATTCCGGCTGCAGAAGCGAACTTACTGAATTCGTCTTCCAATTCCTTATATTCATCGTTCATAACGAAGCATACATTCATAATTGAACGATCTTCGGTAGCAACCGTACCATGGAACAGTTTGTTACGATCTACTTCATCATACAAGATAGCTGCATTTTCTTCGTCTTTCTTCTGCATAGCTTTGATGCCGCCCTGCTGTTTGTACCACTGCAATGTCTGCAAAGCAGAGTAAATAGGCAATACAGGAGGAGTATTAAACATCGATTCTTTCTCTGCATGTGTCTTATAGTTCAACATTGTCGGGATCTGACGGTCAACATGACCAAGTGCATCCATGCGGACAATAACCCAAGTCAGACCGGCTGGAGCCAGATTTTTCTGAGCGCCACCGTAAATCAAATCGTATTTAGATACATCTACCGGACGAGAGAAAATATCAGACGACATGTCGGCAACCAGACGAACCTTCAAATCAGGATCCTGACGGAGCTCCGAACCGTAAATCGTATTGTTGGAAGTAAAATGGAAATAATCCGAACCTTCTGGAACGGTATAACCCTTTGGTACATAGGTATAATTCTTATCCTTAGACGATGCAACCACGTTTACTTCGCCAAAAAGTTTAGCCTCTTTGATAGCCTTTGATGCCCACGTGCCTGTATCCAGATAAGAGGCTTTCTTGTTCAACAGGTTGAAAGGTACCATACAGAACTGCAAACTGGCACCGCCGCCCAAGAACAATACTTCATAGCCTGCCGGAATTTCCAACAGTTCCTTAAACAATGCCTGAGCTTCATCGTTTACAGCAACAAATTCTTTACTCCTATGAGAAATCTCAAGAAGTGATAAACCCATCCCTGCAAAATTCTCAACAGCAGCAGCCGTGTTCTTGATTGTGTACTCACTCAAAATCGATGGACCTGCATAAAAATTGTGCTTCTTCATGTCAAAAAAACATTTTATTGTTAATACTAAATACTTTAAATTCTTATCTCAATGCAATTGTAGAACCATTTTAATAACGGTCACCCCACAAATGCTTCATTTGTTCAATCAACTTGTGTTCGGCAGGATTTTCCTGTCCTATCCAGAATCGTTCTTTCAGTAATTCTTTGGGTAGATACGCTTGCTCAACAAAATGGTCTTCATAATCGTGAGCATACTTATACCCATTATGATAACCCAATTCGTTCATCAGTTGCGTAGGTGCATTGCGCAGATGTAGTGGTACCGGAAGATTTCCCGTACGATTAACTAGCTCGGTAGCCTTTTCCAGAGCCATATACGAGGAATTGCTCTTTGCACTGCAAGCCAGATAAACGGTAGTCTCGGCCAGAATAATTCGTCCCTCAGGCCATCCAATCTTCTTCAATGCATCAAAACAAGCATTTGCCAACAGCAAGGCATTCGGATTTGCCAATCCTATATCTTCAGAAGCCGAAATAACTAGACGCCGTGCAATAAATTCGGGATCCTCCCCTCCGGCAACCATTCTTGCCAGCCAATAAATAGCCGCATCCGGATCACTTCCCCTGATAGACTTGATGAAAGCCGAGATGATATCATAATGCATCTCTCCACCCTTATCGTAAGCCGCCGGATTCTCCTGCAAACGGTTCACCACCATCTGATCGGTAATCTCTATCTTTTCACTGTTTTCTTCAGCAGCGACAACAAGTTCTAAAATATTCAGCAACTTACGCGCATCCCCTCCGGAAAAACGCAACAAGGCATCTGTTTCGCGAACCAATATATTCAATGTCTTCAAATACACATCTTCTGTAAGCGCTCTGTGCAATAATGCCAGCAAATCTTCCTTATCCAACGGTTTCAATACATATACCTGACAACGGGACAACAATGGCCGAATTACTTCAAACGAAGGATTCTCGGTAGTAGCTCCTATCAATGTAACCACACCCGTTTCGACAGCTCCCAGTAGCGAATCCTGCTGCGACTTACTGAAACGATGGATCTCGTCGATAAACAATATAGGCGATACTGTATTGAAAAAACGATTACTTTTAGCCTTTTCTATGACCTCCCGTACATCTTTCACACCTGAACTTACTGCACTCAACGTATAAAACGGAGCATTCAGCTTATTCGAAATGATATATGCCAAAGTAGTCTTCCCAACACCCGGTGGCCCCCATAGTATAAACGAAGGGATATGCCCGGCATCAATCATTTGTCTGAGAACAGCACCCTGTCCTACCAAGTGTTTCTGCCCAATATATTCATCCAGAGTTCTCGGGCGTAACCTTTCTGCTAACGGTTGACTATTCATACTGACAAAAGTCGTACATTTTATTCACTTATCAAAAAATAAGTACCAAAAAAACATCTTTACTTTGATGTTCAGTAGCACATTTTTATAACAAATAGTAAGCTATAAGTCTATAGTGAGCTCGTACACACCGCACACACCTTTCATTGTGTCAAAACTTTCACTCAAAAACAAGTAGAAAAACCTATTAGTTATAACATTTACTTTTCAGCGAACTTCACATCTATACCCTTGTCATTTCTAGCTTTCAACGCAAGAACACGGCTTCTCACCTTTACTTTCCCCTTTACAAATTCCGGAATATTATATGATTTCATGAAACGGGAATAGAAATCGGGATCTTTTTGAGGAACCAGAAACGGTTTTCCTACTCTCCCGTCTTTTCCAATATAGGCAATAAATGGTCTTGTATATAAACCATCCAGACGTCTGCTACCAAATACGAACCAACGACTGTTGCTGCTCCACGAATGATAACTTTCAACATCTTTGCTATTTACTTCATTCAACGGGCGAGTTTGCTTAGAAGTCAAATCTATCAAGTACAAATCCGCATCCTTATGCCATATTGAAAAATTACCATAACCCGATAATGTAAACATCAGATAACGGCCATCAGGAGAAACACGCGGAAACGAAGCACTATGTCCGTCAATATGTGCATTATATAATGTATCCACCGTCGTCCCGAATGAACGTGTCGCCGGGTCAAAAGAGATAGAACACAGACTGTATTTTACTTTTTTATATTCCTTAGGAATACTACACGTATCGGACGAACAGAAATAAAGAGTCTTTCCATCCGGAGCGAATGTCGGGAATGTTTCAAAAGCAGCTTTTGATGAGATCAGATCAGAAGTGACAATTTCGTGCTTATCCACATCATACACCACAACGTCGGAAGCTTCATCGAACACCTCAATCCTGTTTCTGTCATTCAGATGAAAAGCCTGATTCGTTTTGTTCACCGAAAATGCAACGTACTTTCCTGAAGGGTGCCATGAAGGATAAACCAGAGCAGAAATAGTCTTGTCAGTCTTAGTGTTCAACTTCTCGATTGTATTGCCATTGATCAACATCGTACCTGGGTATTTGGCACGCATATGGAAAAGCATCTTGTCGGGATTTTGCATACAGAACGAATGACAATTCATACAACCATTATCGCTCATCTTATTTTCGAGAACAGCTGTTTGATCATAACTCTCCAGATTCCGCTGATATATGCCCATCTCACTCCACAGGGAATACCCCGGAGCTATCAGACGATAAGCGATATATCCATCAACAGGTTCGGCTGCGATCAGCATTTTGAAAGGTTCATAACCAATCCACGAACCTTCTTTCTTTGATAGCAACGAGACAGTCACCTCCTTTCCACAAGCTGCCTTAAGCATTTTCTTCCATTTTGAACTCGGAATCTCAAAACTCCCGTCAGAACCATGAACAGAAAACTGTTCACCCCCACCGGCAAAAGTGGCATAAGCATCACCCCCTCCAACAAGCTTGAAATTAAGTGGTGCCATATTCGAAGGAATAGTCACACCCACATAATCCGGGAAAATAGCAGGCTGCCTATCAACCATTTTGTCCGCTTTCGGAGCACTGCTACACGCAGCCAATACGACTAATACACATATATATAAATACTTCATTTTCATATTCCGCCTCCCGACTATTTAAACATAAAATAGAACCAATAAGTATTTCCAAAAGAATTATATAATAAACCCGGAAGTTCACTAGGATTATTCCGTCCTTCCAAGACCGCATTCTTATATATCATAAACCGTTGAATGACTTCTTCGGATATGCCAATCTGATGCCAGTTTTCGGAATGCTGTTCGGCAACAGCAATCAGAGCTTCCTGCAAATAGACCGGCACTGTCGGCATCACAGGTGTGCCTCTATATTTCTCAACTAAAGCCTTCAGATTATCCATATCCTTAACCAACAAATAGAATGCAGCCAAAAACTCAAATGGCGCTTTGTAAGAAGGATTAATATCCGTCATTAAACGCAAATCGGTTTCAAATCCTCCATTTACCTGAGCCAAATTACTTTGGTCTTCCGGAGGAAGCGATTTTCTACGAGGCCCCAACACCGGATCAGCAGCTACAGCAGCATCATTATTCAAAAACTTCCGCTGTGACTTCGCCCACTCTTTATAATAAAATGTATTTTCCAATATCCGTATATACTTTTCAGCAACCGGATACGCACCATAAATCAGATTCGTTTGCACCAAACGTTTCAGCATACGTGGATTGCCATAGCCCATTGCACTGATATAACTCTCAAAAGCCATTTCCTGGGCGGGACTCATATATCCAGCGGCAAAATAAACATCGCTCAACAGCGAAGATATCTGTTCGGATTTGTTCCAGCCAACATGCAATCCCGTCGGGCCATGTTGGTCATAATCAAACATCTTCGATAATAATTCGCCTTTTTGCTGCAATGCAATATTCAAATAGCACATATACAAATAATTTGTCAGCCTGCCGCTACAAGAGTCAATGATTTTGTTCCACTGCTCCATGCGAGCATAATAATCCAGCTCTTTTAACTTGGCGGACTTTGTATCTGAATACTTTGGCAACCCCCAATGCAGGATAAAAGCAATAACAACTACTTGCAACACAGCTTCGGTTATACGACGCGGCATTTTCGAGAGATTCTTTCGTCGACAAAGAATGAAAGCACATACATAAACAAAAATCAATGCGATCCATGAAAAATAGATAACATGTTTCGGCACCAGTCCGCGATGGAAATAAGCATCCGGCAAAAATGCAAAACGATACTCGCCAGTCAATGAAAAATAAAGCGAAAGAATGGCACAAAAGAATACCAATATGCAACTTAACAATATCCAGTATCCCTTTGACGTACGGCTCAACAATTCGTAGCAGGACACCATGACAGCGAACAAGATCGCAACAGGCCCTGCCAATCCGTATAGAATCGGAGTAAATACAATACCATAACCTATACGAATACGCTTATCCCTGATCATCACATAAAGCCAGGCAGCAGCCACTGCCATACAAAACGAAACGGTTCCCCAAAAACGATAATTAAAGTCCAGTTCAATAAACACCAACATAATAACAGGGAGTAATGGCAAAAGAAAAGCTTCTGATATCGGAGCTATACGACGGATTATTTCTCCAATCATCCAACCCGTCAGTGTCAGAAAAAAAGCAACAATAAGCGGTCCGCTATATGGAAGAATAAAGAACTGTACAAAAAATTCGGAAACCCATAGAGTCAATCCACCGGGCTGTCTTATACAATCAATCCAGTAAGACCACGTTGACTGAAAGAGCTGGTCTTGCTCAATATAAAAGAAGTGGAAGCGAAAGTTCATCTCCAGAAAGGCGAACAGTGCACCAAACACCACAATCCAAAAAGCTGCAATCTTATATTTCATGGAAATAAATATTTAAGTATGTTTTACTAATTCAAAATGTTTATCAACGCACTTCGGAATCTCATTCGGGTAATGAGTCACATAGATGAGTGTTTTTCCGGGACGGGCACAAAAACGACTAATAATTTGTCCGACTTTCTTTTTATTCGTCACGTCCAGACCATGCAACGGCTCATCAAGGATAAGAAGATCCGGATCTTTTACAAATGCCCGGGCCAAAAGAACCAGTCGCTGTTCTCCTGACGACAATGACAGAAAAAGGCGTCTCTCCAATTTTTCAATACCAAATACACTCATCCATTTCTTTGCTTCCTGAAACTGTTGCGGCGTACAAGTCCTGTAAAGCCCTATCGAATCAAAGAACCCTGAGCCTACAATATCTACAGCCGGCACATTCTCCATATAATAAATATGCATCTCGGGTGATACATATCCGATACGCTTCTTTATCTCCCAAATACTTTCACCCGTGCCACGCTTACGGTCGAATAAATATAATGTATTAGAATAAGCCTGCGGATTATCGGCATAGATCAGACTCAGCAGCGTTGATTTTCCCGAACCATTCGGCCCCGACAGCAACCACTTTTCACCATTCCTCACCTCCCAATTCAAATCTTTCAGAATCGTTCGCTTGCCATATTTAATATGTATATGTTCCATTCTGAATGTCACATCATGATCAGACGACAGCCGGTCCGCATCAACCGGCAGTGCCGGGTCTTCCAAAACTGTATCATTCGAGATTTCAGATACAAATAAGTCAGAAATCAGTTTTTCATTATTCAGGAAGTCCTGACGAGTCGATGAATCAATGATATCACGATCCTTTACAGAAAGCACGTTTGTCACCATATCGGGAATATCTGCAGGGTTGCATAGCAGCAAAATAATCTGAAGACCATTTAGCTGAGCCAAACTATGCAGTACCTCTACCAATAATTTACGTGAACCTCCATCAAGTCCGATAAAAGGATTATCCAGTATCAATATTCGCGGATGCTTTAACAATGTTCGCAATATCAGAAATTTTCTCAATTCACCGCTCGACAAATAGATTATCTTTTTCGACAAACAACTCGTTCCGTCAAAACGAGTCAACAGCTCCTGATAATCAGCCGAATTCTCATCTCCTGCCAAAAGCTCTCTAACCGTAGGCATATCTTCAGATTCCGTTGCATGCCAACGTTGCTGGTAATAAGAATTTCGATAATCAGCCAACGAATAAACATCCTTAAATGCTATGCTTCTCACTAAATCACTCGCTTTACCTTCAAATCCCAAAATAACATCACCCTGTTCGATTGCCGTGCGACATTGAACAATATCAGCCAGTAGCGTTTTGCCGGACCCATTCGGTCCGATCACAGCCCATTGCTCACCCTTATGTAATGTCCAGCTGACAGGTTTTTTAAAACGCAGTTCCGGCAGGCGGGCTATTGCATCATTAATACAAACCGTGATAGCTGTATCTTCTTGTATCTCTTCCATTATTAATAAACTCGGGTACCTTTAGACTGATGGATATCTGAAGCTTGTGTGATAACCACTTCTTTCACGCCTGCTTCAATAGCCTGAAAAGAATTTTCAAGTTTCGGAATCATCCCGCCTTGTATAACACCCTGCTCAACATATCTATCAAAAGCCTCCTTATCGATTTCAGGTATGACACTTTCATCATCGTTTTCATCACGCAAAACACCTTTCTTTTCGAAGCAGAACATCAGCGTCACATCAAAGAATTTTGATAAAGCTTTTGCCACTTCGCCGGCGATTGTATCGGCGTTAGTATTCAACAAACATCCCTTTCCATCATGCGTAAGAGGGGCCATCACGGGTACTATATCTTGTTTGATCAAAAAAGCCAGTCGTTCGCCGTTAACTTTTTTTACATCTCCAACGAAGCCATAATCGACCTCAGCTACCGGACGCTTTTCAGAAAGGATCACGTTCAAGTCAGCACCTGTAAGCCCTAATGCATTCATTCCCAATGCTTGCAAACCGGTGACAATATTTTTATTAACAAGGCCACCATAGACCATCGTCACTATCTTCAATGTCTCTGCATCCGTTATCCGACGGCCGTTCACCATCTTGCTTTCAATACCCAATTGCGAAGCCAACTTTGTGGCAGAGCGTCCTCCGCCATGAACAAGCACCTTAAATCCCTGAATTTTAGAGAAATCACGAAGCAATTTCTGCAAAGTATCTTCCTCTTCAACAATCTTTCCTCCTACTTTAATCAGAGTGAGCTTTTCCATATTTTAATTTTTTTGCGTCAAAGGTAGTAAAAAAAGAAAATAATTATCTACTTTTGTCGCAGCGATTGCGGTAGTAGCTCAGTTGGTAGAGCATTAGCTTCCCAAGCTAAGGGTCGCGAGTTCGAGTCTCGTTTGCCGCTCAAATTGATAATGAACAGATTACGATCATTTTTCTTTCTCTTACTGTCTTTTACTATTCAACACTTCCCTTGTTTGTAATAGTACGGATAAAATTATTAAAGCTATGCCCCCATAAAAAGAGAAATTTAGTTCTTTGGCTTCACCAAAGAAAATCATGGCAAGGATAATACTGTATACGGGCTCCAGATTATAGCTCAAGTTGACCGTGAAAGCAGAAACTTTCTGCAATACTTGTATCTGCAACATATATAATCCGATAGTACAAACAAATGCAAGCAACAGCAGATACCCAAAGTCAGTCATTCCGGGCAACAACGTTGTCAATGGGAAATAATGCAAATATAGGGGCGATAAACAAGTAAGTCCCAGACAGCCGCCAATCATCTCATAGAGCAACATTACGCTTGTTGAATGATTGCGTCCCACCCGTTTGTTGCTAATAGTAAAAAGCGCACATAGCGCAGAAGAGACAATACCCAAGATTATTCCTGTACGATAGCGTACATCAAAATGAAAAATAAGCATAATGCCCAATACCGCGATCATGCTAAACAGCAATTCCTTAGCCAAAAATCGCCGATGAATAATAACCGGTTCCAATAAAGCCGTAAAAAAACCCACTGTCGAGAAACAAACCACCCCGATCGATACATTCGCAGCCTTGATACTTCCAAAGAATGCCACCCAATGCAATCCCAACAACAAACCGACACCACCAATCCTGCACACATCAGTCAAACGTGTCTTTTGCAACTTTCCGGCTATCAGAAGAATTATAAAAAGTAATAATCCGGCAAGAAACATTCTGTACCAGACCAACAGCCCTTCATTAAGAGTCACCCACTTACCAAAAAGGCCTGTAAAACCAGCCAAAAAGATTGATATATGAAGCTTTACAAAAGCATCTCTCATGAATTGTACCTTATTATTTCAGCATATACAAACCACAGGCATGTTTATTCAGCAAACGATGAAATGTTCCTTTCACTTTTCCTAAAGAGCGGCCATCCCACAAGTCAGTCACCATCACCTTCCTGTCATTCAGTCCAAGATCATTCAAATCGACGCTGATATCCAATGGAGAATCATCATCGGAAATATTAAACAGAGCCAAATAGACTGCACCCATTTTTGCATTCTTTGAAGTGACAGCTACTCTGCCGTCCTTCTGAAAAATCTGACGTACGTTTTGTCCATTTCCATGCATCTCCAAGACAGCCCTGTTTGTAAGCAAAGACAACGTAAAAGCATCATTACTAGGAAGATCTCCTCCAAACATCAACGGTGAACGAAAAATGGTAAACAGGGTCATCAGCGAATACTGCTCATCTTTTGTCAGTCGTGTCATCCTGTCCAATCCTCTCTCACCTCGAATAGCAATGCGTCCCAATGGAATCATGTCGCAATCAGGCCAAGTTGGCGAAATATACGAATACCAGTCCTGACACACTTCTATAAGGTGTCTGAAATGAGGCCACGTATCCCACACATCGTCCACCATTCGCCACATATTAGCATGAGTTCTTACATGATCGGCTTTTTCCACAGGTGTTTCACCGGGTGAAGTACTCAATACTATAGGTCGCCCGCAATGGTCTATAGCATTCCGTATCAATTCGATCTCATCCTGATGATACGGACGCGAAAGATCATCGATTTTTACAAAATCCACACCCCACGATGCATACAATTCGAATAATGAATTATAATACTCCTGTGCACCCCTGGCAGCAGCTTTTACCGTATAATTATCGCCGAGCCATGCACACAAAAGTTCCGTACCATAAATCTGATCGGCTGTAATATCCGTTCCTTTAACAGGCATCTTTTTTTGTACAGCCACCTTTGGAATACCCCGCATCAGATGTATGCCGAACTTCAATCCTCTGGCATGTATATAGTCGGCCAACGACTTAAAACCCCGTCCGCCTGCCGAAGAAGGGAAACGGTTGACAGCCGGAATATATCGTCCATAATCATCAATGGAGAAAACAGGATCTTTCTCATTATATCCTCCAGCCTTATCATTCTGAACATACCAGCGAATATCCACCACAATATATTCCCATCCGTAAGGTTTGAGGTATTCGGCCATATAATCGGCATTCGCTTTCACTTCATTTTCTGTCACTGTGGGGCCATAGCAATCCCAACTGTTCCATCCCATTGGTGGTGTCGGTGCCCATTGTATAAACTTTCCTTTACCTGAATCGGCATGTATTGTAAAAAGAGGCAGACAGAATATTGCCCATATAATCAAGGACCATTTTTTCATCAGCTGATTATTTTTATTGATGTACAAATATAGATATTATTTAGATAACAATTTTAAATTTTCAGATATGTAATCTTAATCAGGCTATTTCAAATTCCGTTATGACCTCTTTTTCTGTTAACCTTCATCAGACAGCCCACTATCACCCTTATGAAGATGAAAGATACAATCAAAAATGATTTTTTAAATATGATGAAGAAAAATCAAAACAAATTCCTAAAACAAATCAGAAAGTCAGCTGCCATTCAATAAAATTCTGTAACTTTACCTTCGAAAAGGTATAACAATGCTTATTGTAAATTATATAGTTAGCTATTACAATTTACAAATCATATCGGTATTACTCTAATAATAAGGCCTATAATTTATAAATTTTTATCGAACTCACAAAATAACAAGTCGTATCATATAAAAATCTACTAACGAATTTCATTATTATCATTATGAATAAAGAATTGAAAATCTGTTTATTAACATTATTGCTAAACTGTACTATATTTTCAGTCTTTGCAATAGAGCGAAATGATCTTCCGACAATACTTCAGAATCATCCTGATAGAAGTTTATTTACCAAACTCTATAAGAAATCAACAAAGCCAATCGTACTATTTAATGGCAAAGATTTGACTAATTTTTATACATATGATATTAATAACGGGAAAAATAATGATCCTAATGGCGACTTCAAAGTTGAGAACGGTCTTATTCATTTCACTGGAAAAGCTATAGGATATGCATGCACTAAACGTGCTTTCAAGAATTATTATCTGAGAGTTCAAACACGTTGGGGCGAAAACAAGTATGGGAAAAAAGAGGCTAAAAGAGATTCCGGCATATTATATCATTTTTCACTCAACGAAAAAGATACGGTCTGGCCAAAGAGTGTGGAATGTCAAATAAAAGAAGGTGATTTTGGAGACTATTGGTTTCTTAAAGGAGCCACAGGTGTGTCACCCAACGAAACACATTCTAATCATGTTGTCCATACTGCTGATTTTGAAAAAACGCATGGAGAATGGAATACAATTGAAATTATTTGTTTCGATAATAAATCAGAATACTATGTCAATGGACATAAAGTAAATGAAGCTCATAATTTGAATGTTGAAGAAGGGAAGATACTTCTTCAGACACAATTGGCAGAAGTATATTATAAAGATATAGTCCTCATTCCATTAAAATAGCATTTCCGATTAATCATACAGTTTCTTAAAATCAGTTTTTAGTCTTTTCCAAGCTATTTCAAAATAACTATTTCTCACTTATTGATGGCAAAATCACTTTTATCAAAAATTTATACTCACTTTTACTAATTTATGCCTTCAAAAAATCAGAATAGGAAAATACATCTATACTTTCAGCGTATATTACTGTAAATAAGGACATTATTTATCTAATAGAAAATCTCATTTTATTCGAATAAAAGTTTCATTTCATTCGAATGGAACAAAGGTTTTATTCGAATGAAATGATTAATACATCCGAATGAATTATTTAGCACTTCTAAAAGGGTTTATAGCTCTGTCAGAAAGTTACATTTTGACACATTGTGTATGCTATAGTATAAGAAAAGCATGCTTGATCTAGCTCCGCTACATTTCATTTTCGCGATAGAGATTAAAATATTCTTTTTCAAGTAAAAAAAGACCAATAAATCTATTTTTGCAGTATCTTTACCAAAGGCTGCAAAGAAATTATAAATAATATATAGAATATGAGAAGAAGAAATTTTTTATTAACTGTGGCAGCTATGACCGCTGCAGGACCGGCATTAATCGACGCCAGTATACAGCCACCGGCTAAAGGCAAATGTTTGATAGCCTATTTCTCACGCAAAGGTATGAATTATGTGAGTGGAAAAATTATTGATCTAAAAGTAGGTAACACAGAAGTGATTGCCAAAAGGATTCAGGCGTATACAAGCGGTGATTTGTTTAAAATCGAAACGGTCAAAACATATCCCTCCGGTTATGATGAATGTACAAAAATTGCGCAGAAGGAACTGAATGAAAAAGCACGCCCAAAACTAACCGGGACAATAAACAATATAAAAGACTACGACGTGATTTATCTGGGCTATCCGATCTGGTGGGGAACTATGCCAATGGCTGTATACACCTTCCTTGCCTCTTACGATTTTACAGGAAAAACGATCATCCCTTTCTGTACTCACGAAGGAAGTGATCTGGGTAGCAGTGTACAGGATATCAAAAAGGTCTGCCCGAAAGCGCGTGTCTTGCAGGGTTTGGCAATCAAAGGGAGCAACGTTAATGATCCTGAATCGGACAAAACAGTTGCTGCATGGATAAAAAAATCAAAATAATATAAACGATCAAAAGGCTTTTCGCTATATTTGTGTTTTTAAATCAAATATCATAATTGTTCTATGCTTCGAAAAATCAGAATTACGCTTGCTATCATTGCCTTTACGTTAATAACATTACTGTTTATTGACGTTACTGGGACATTGCATCTTTGGTTCGGATGGATAGCCAAGATTCAGTTTCTGCCAGCACTATTGGCACTAAATGTTGGAGTTATTGTAGCTCTGTTGTTATTAACCTTGATTCTGGGGCGTGTTTATTGCTCCGTAATCTGTCCTCTCGGTGTATTTCAGGATATGGTTTCCTGGATTTCGTCAAAGAGAAAAAAGAGAAAAAATCGTTTTACCTATTCGCCTGCCATCACATGGCTGCGTTACACTGTTTTAGGTATTTTCATCATTGCATTTATAGCAGGAATAGGTTCAATCGTCGCCCTGCTTGATCCTTATGGTTCTTTCGGACGTATGGCGTCGAACCTGTTTGCACCGATCTACGCATGGGGTAACAATCTGCTTTCGTTTTTTGCAGCTAAGGCAAACAGTTATGCTTTCTATCCTGTCGACGTATGGATCAAAGGCGGAGCTACATTCGTCATAGCAATTATTACTTTTGTCGTCGTCGCCTATTTGGCGTGGCGTAACGGACGCACCTATTGCAATACATTCTGCCCAGTAGGAACAATATTGGGACTTGTTTCACGTATTTCATTGTTTAAGATATCCATTGACATCGACAAATGCACAGGATGCACGCTCTGCTCGCGTCGATGCAAATCTTCCTGTATTGATGCAAAGAATCACAAGATCGACTACAGTCGCTGTGTTGCCTGCATGGATTGTATTGATAATTGCTGTAACGATGCCATTCATTTTACTTTTATGCCCAAGGGTCATCCCGAAACTTCTAAAGTCGAGCAAACGGAGGAGAAAGAATGCAGCGATACTATGATTCGGCCATCAGTAATAAACGCTCGTCGTAGTTTCCTGACTGCGGGTGCACTGCTGGCCTTCGGATCACTTGTAAGTGCACAAAAAAGAAAAAGGCAGCGCCACAAGCAGGTCAACGGGGCCCAAGTTAACGCCGATGGAGGTTTAACAACGCTGCTTCCAAAGAAAGCACCTAAACGAACAACACCAATCGTTCCTCCCGGAGCCCTGAGTATCCAAAATTTCACAAAACACTGCACAGCATGTCAACTTTGTGTATCGACCTGCCCGAACGGAATTCTTCGTCCTTCAACTGACCCGATAACGTTTATGCAGCCGGAAATGAACTACGAGCATGGATATTGTCGCCCGGAATGTACAAAATGTTCCGAAGTATGTCCGACAGGCGCTATCAAACCGATAACAAAAGCAGAGAAGTCGGCTACACAGATTGGTCATGCCGTCTGGGTCAAAAGAAGATGTATCGTTCTGAGAGATGGTGTTGACTGCCATGAATGTGAACGCCACTGTCCGACAAAAGCTATCCAGTTGGTAGCTATCAACCCATATGATCCGGATTCATTGAAAACGCCTGTGATCAATACAGAAATATGCATCGGTTGCGGTGCTTGCGAGAACCTTTGTCCGTCCCGTCCGATGAGTGCAATCTATGTGGAAGGACACGAAAGACATCGTACAGTATAAACATTAACGATTTAGCAGCTATGAATAACAATCATATAAACAGAAGAAATTTTTTAAAAGTAATGGGTGTTGGTGCCGGAGCCGCAGCGACGGTAACGATTCCGGGATGTAGCCCGAAAAAAGACAAATCGATGGACGATGCCGACTTTTCGACAGCTCCCGTTCCGCTAGATAAAATGACTTACCGCACCGATGAACACACACACGCAAAAGTTTCCTTGCTTGGATACGGTTGCATGCGCTTTCCAAGCAAAACAAATGAAAAAGGGGAAGATATTCTTGATCAGGAAGCGGTAGACCGGCTGATCGATTATGCCATTGCTCACGGTATCAACTACTTTGACACGGCTCCTGCATATGGACAGTCTGAAGATGTTGTCGGAATCTCACTCAGTCGATATCCACGTAACAAATATCTGCTTGCAACAAAAATGTCAAACTTCGACCCTTCTACCTGGAGTCTTGAAGCGGCGAAAGGGATGTATCATAATTCATTCAAAAGACTGAAAGTGGATTATTTCGATTACTATCTACTGCATGTTGTCGGGCAGGGAGGATTAGAACACACAAAGACTCGCTTCATTGATAACGGCTTAATTGACTTCCTTATGAAAGAACGTGAAGCCGGACGAATCCGTAATCTTGGATTCTCCTTTCATGGTGATGTGGCTGCTTACGATTATATGCTTGCGCAGCACGACAAATATAAATGGGATTTTGTCCAAATTCAACTTAACTATGTCGACTGGGAGAATCATGGAGATGATAAAGGGCTAGATGCCAGCTATCTGTATGGAGAACTGGAAAAGCGCAATATTCAGGCGATTATTATGGAACCATTGCTGGGTGGACGACTGGCTCGACTTACACCTACAGCACTGGCCATGCTCAAAAAGATTCACCCGGACTTGAGCCCCGCTTCCTGGGCATTCCGTTTTGCCGGCGATATGCCGCTCTCACTGACTGTACTTAGTGGCATGACCTACATGGAACATCTTCAGGATAACATCCGGACATTCTCTCCATTGACTCCGCTAACTGCAGACGAAAAGCAAACGCTCAAGACCATTGCCGACCTGATGCTTCATTCGGAACTAATTCCCTGCACACAATGCAAGTATTGTATGCCTTGCCCTTACGGATTGAATATTCCGGAAGTCTTCGCGCACTACAACCGTTGTGTCAACGATAAAATGCTGCCTAAAAGTTCGGCCGATTCGAATTATGAAAAAGCACGGCGCGAATTTCTTTACGGTTACGATCGCAGTGTACCGAAACTTCGTCAGGCCAGCCACTGCATAGGTTGCAAACAATGCGAACCCAAATGCCCGCAAGGCATTGCCATCAGTGATGAGATGCACCGCATTGACAAGTTGACAGAGAATCTGAAACAAAATCTGCCGTTCGATAGTGCAAAAGAAGATGCTGAAGCAGCGAAACACGAACATCATTGACCACAACAAATCTGAAAATGTCAGGATAGTCACGGGAACAAACGCATCGGGTGCTTTCTTTTCAGGAAGGGGGATAATTTTCATTTGTGTGAAACTATATTGTCTCATTAATTAAGAGCCGCCGGGTACACGTGCACGGCGGCTACCAAGATAAATAACACGACAGACTATTATACGACATATTAAGGCAGCTTTATCCGATCTTATCTGATTATAGTTGCCTTTTTATTGATACAAAAAAACCTAACACTTCCATTCATTAATAAAAATACACTATTTTACTTACGATTTATAATAAAATAGAGCTATAAACTAACAGTTATAAACATTGCCGCTTCGGAAAACAAATTAATTGATGAATGTTACATAGTGTGTATATCATTATGAGATGAATTTAATATCTTTGCCAGACATTTTGATAGTATATACATTATTACACAAACATAAAGTCAACAAATAATGAAGGAAAGAATCCATTTGAACTACGAGCAGGGATTATACAATCCGGCTAATGACCACGACGCTTGTGGTGTAGGATTAGTAGTTAACATTCATGGAGGCAAATCGCACGATATAGTAGAATCAGCTCTTAAGGTACTGGAAAATATGCGACACCGCGGAGCTGAAGGTGCGGACAACAAAACAGGTGATGGTGCAGGCATCCTGATTCAGATTCCTCATGAATTTATTCTGTTGCAGGGTATTCCCGTGCCCGAAAAAGGCAAATACGGAACCGGCCTCATTTTCCTCCCTAAAGATCAGGCAGAACAATCCACTATCCTCAGCATCATGATTGAGGAGATTGAAAAAGAAGGACTTGCACTAATGCATCTGCGTAAGGTGCCGGTGAATACCGACATTCTGGGGCAAGCAGCACAAAAAACCGAGCCCGATATCAAACAAATATTTATTACCGGCTGCAACGATCAGAACACACTGGAACTCAAACTCTATATTATTCGGAAAAGAATAGAAAAGCGTGTAGAGGCATTAGATATTCCCAACAAAAAGGATTTCTATGTCGTTTCGCTTTCAACAAAACGAATTGTATACAAAGGGATGTTGGAAACCATGCAACTGCGCCGGTATTTTCCCGACCTGACAAACAATTATCTGACCAGCGGTCTGGCATTGGTTCACTCCCGCTTCAGTACAAATACATTTCCGACATGGAGTCTGGCACAGCCTTTCCGCCTTCTGGGACATAACGGCGAGATCAATACCATCCGCGGCAATCGCGGATGGATGGAAGCACGCGAGAGCGTTCTCTCTACGCCAGCTATTCAGAATCTGGACGATATCCGGCCGATCATCCAACCAAATATGAGTGACAGCGCTTCTCTGGACAACGCTTTGGAGTTCTTCATGGCTTCAGGGATGAGCCTGCCTCACGCTATGTCAATGCTGATTCCGGAAAGCTTCAATGAAAAGAATCCCATTTCCGAAGACCTAAAAGCATTCTACGAATATCATTCTATCCTTATGGAACCTTGGGATGGCCCGGCAGCACTGTTTTTCAGCGACGGTCGCTATGCCGGTGGAATGCTAGACCGAAACGGTTTGCGCCCGGCACGTTATACCATCACGAAAAATGATATAATGGTAGTAGCTTCTGAAGTGGGCGTCATGGATTTCGATCCAAGCAATATCAAAGAGAAAGGGCGTCTGCAACCGGGAAAAATACTACTGGTAGATACTGAAGAAGGCAAAATTTACGATGATAAAGAACTGAAACAACAGTTAGCTGAAGCCAGACCGTATCGCACATGGTTAATGAACAACCGTGTTGAACTGGACGAGCTGAAATCAGGACGTAAAGTACCGGTAAGCATCGACAACTTCGACAAAATGCTACGTGTTTTCGGCTACAGCCGTGAGGATGTAGATCGCATCATTGCACCCATGAGTAACACTGGAACCGAACCGACAGGATCAATGGGTAATGACACGCCCCTGGCTGTCCTTTCATCTCGCCCTCAACTGTTATACAACTACTTCCGCCAGCAGTTCGCCCAAGTAACGAACCCGCCTATCGATCCGATACGCGAAGAACTGGTGATGAGTCTGAGCGAATACATCGGCGCTGTGGGTAATAACATCATATCGCCAAACGAAAGCCATTGCAAAATGGTACGCCTCAATCATCCGATATTGACCAATACACAATTGGATTTGCTTTGTAACATTCGCTATAAAGGCTTCAAATGTGTGAAGTTGCCTATGACATTCGAAATAGCCAAAGGACGTGAAGGATTGAAGGAATCTCTGGACCGTCTCTGCAAAGAAGCCGAGCAGTCTGTTACAGATGGTGTCAATTATATCATTCTGAGCGATAAGAACGTCGATGAGACTCATGCCGCTATACCTTCCCTGCTGGCTGTAAGCACCGTACATCATTACCTGATCTCCGTACAGAAGCGTGTTCAGACCGCCTTGATTGTTGAGACCGGTGAGATGCGCGAAATCATGCATGCTGCCTTACTGTTGGGATTTGGTGCCAGTGCCATCAATCCTTATATGGCATTTGCGATCTTGAAAGATTTGGTCGACAAGCAGAAAATTCAACTAAACTACGACACAGCTCAGAAAAACTATATCAAAGCTGTATGCAAAGGACTACTCAAAATTTTGAGTAAGATGGGCATCAGCACCATTCGCAGCTATCGCGGCGCCAAACTGTTTGAGGCGGTAGGTCTGAGCAGCGAACTGGCAAACACCTATTTCGGCAGTACAACAAGTAACGTTGGAGGTATCCGCCTCGACGAAATTGCCGAAGATGCTATTGCCATGCACCATGAAGCATTTTGTAAACCTGTGGATTGGATGCTCGATAACAAAGGCATTTATAACTATCGCAAAGACGGGGAGAAACATGCCTGGAATCCCGAGACCATTGCAACACTGCAACTGGCTACACGCCTAGGCAGTTACAAAAAATTTAAAGAATACACTCACATGGTCGATGAGAAAGAGGCTCCGATCTTCCTCCGCGACTTTCTGACTTTCAAAAAACAGAAACCCATACCGATCGAACAAGTTGAACCGGCCAGCGAAATCATGAAGCATTTCGTTACTTCAGCAATGAGTTTCGGTGCTCTCAGCAAAGAAGCACACGAAGCGCTTGCACTGGCCATGAACAAGATACATGGGCGAAGTAATACCGGCGAAGGCGGCGAAGATGCCGAACGTTTCCACGGAACTATAGACGGTATTTCGCTCCACTCCGCTGTTAAACAGGTAGCTTCGGGTCGTTTTGGCGTCACCACGGAATATCTGATGAATGCAGAAGAGATACAAATAAAAATAGCTCAGGGTGCAAAACCTGGCGAAGGCGGACAGTTGCCGGGTTACAAGGTCGACGAAGTAATTGCACGCACGCGTCATTCGATACCCGGAATCTCACTTATCTCGCCTCCTCCTCATCACGATATCTATTCTATCGAAGATTTGGCCCAGCTTATATTCGACCTGAAAAATGTCAACCCCCAAGCTGAAATCAGCGTCAAGCTCGTTGCCGAAAATGGCGTAGGAACAATTGCTGCAGGCGTTGCTAAAGCCAAGGCCGACCGTATTGTCATCTCCGGAGGCGAAGGTGGAACAGGTGCTTCACCTATGAGTTCGATCCGCTATGCCGGCGTGCCAACAGAACTGGGACTATCCGAAACACAACAGACACTGGTCATTAACGACCTACGAGGACAAGTCATCCTGCAGACCGACGGTCAACTCAAAACAGGACGCGACATCATCATCATGTCAATGCTCGGTGCCGAAGAGTATGGCTTCGGAACATCTTCGCTGGTTGTACTGGGCTGTCTGTTGATGCGTAAATGCCATATGAACACTTGTCCGATGGGCGTTGCCACACAGGATCCCGAATTACGTAAACGTTTTCACGGCCATTATGAATACCTGATCAATTTCTTTACTTTCCTGGCCGAGGAAGTACGCGAATATCTGGCTGAACTAGGTTTCTCTAAACTGGAAGATATCATCGGGCGTACCGATCTGATCGAGCGTAAGCCTTCCGATCATATTGCCAAACATGATCTGCTGGATTTCTCGAAGATCCTGCACTTTCCGGAACAGGCTGCCTCCAATGCCATTCACCACACAACATTACAGATTCATCTGATCGACCATGTGATGGATCGCTATATCATCCGTCAGGCAATGCCGGCTATCGAGCATCAGAAAGAAATTTCTCTGGATTACGCAATTGCCAATACCGATCGTTCTGTCGGTGCAATGCTTTCGGGCGAAATAGCCAAACGTTATGGCGAAGCCGGATTACCGGAGCATACCATTAATATCAAATTCAAGGGATCTGCAGGACAGAGTTTCGGTGCATTCCTGGCCCACGGAATAACCTTCACACTCGAAGGCGAAACCAATGATTATCTGGGCAAGGGACTTAGCGGCGGACGTATCTGTGTCGTTCCTCCATTGCGTTCGACTTTCGTTGCCGAAGATAATACAATTGCAGGCAACACGCTGATGTACGGTGCCACAAGTGGCGAGGTGTATATCAATGGACGTGTCGGCGAACGTTTCTGCGTACGCAACTCAGGCGCCATAGCCGTTGTTGAAGGCGCCGGCGACCACTGTTGCGAATATATGACAGGCGGACGCGTGGTTGTACTTGGCACGACCGGACGCAATTTCGCAGCCGGCATGAGCGGTGGCGTGGCATACGTATGGAACAAGAGAGGAGACTTCGATTACTATTGCAACATGGAGATGGTCGAACTCTCACTACTCGAAGAGAACAATATGCGCAAAGAACTTCACGAACTGATCCGCAAACATTATCACTATACCGGAAGTCATCTTGCAGGCACAATGCTGGACGATTGGGACAAATATGTCGACGAGTTCATCTGTATTGTTCCCATTGAGTATAAGAAAGTTTTGCAGGAAGAAAAAGTCAAGAAGCTACAGGAGAAGATCGCCGAAATGCAACGCGACTATTGAAAGCCCTTCTACATCAAGCCTGAACGTAACGTAGCATCGAACACAAAACAGACAAAATAATAGGATAGATTTAGAAACAATTAAAAGAACAAAATAATGGGAAATCCAAAAGCATTTCTTACTATACATAGACAAGAAGCAGGCTATCGCCCCATACACGAACGGATAGGCGATTTTACGGAAGTAGAACAGACGCTCAACAGCAGCGACCGACGTACACAGGCTTCGCGCTGTATGGATTGCGGCATCCCGTTCTGCCACTGGGCCTGCCCGATTGATAACAAGCAGCCCGAATGGCAAGACTTTCTCTATAAAGGAAAATATAAAGAAGCTTTTCATGTACTGCAACAAACGTGCGATTTTCCGGAATTCACCGGGCGTATATGCCCGGCGCTCTGTGAAAAAAGCTGTGTACTGAAACTAAGCTGCAACGAGCCGGTTACAATCCGTGAGAATGAAGCATCGATAGCCGAAATGGCTTTTCGCGAAGGATACATTAAACCTGTAACGCCGATGCGAAACGGGATGAAAGTGGCCGTCATCGGGAGCGGACCTGCCGGACTGACAGCAGCCAACCGACTCAACCATGCAGGCTACGAAGTGACGGTCTTTGAGAAAGACGAACTTCCCGGCGGGCTGATGCGTTTCGGCATTCCAAACTTTAAGCTGGGAAAAAACATTATCGACCGTCGTATCAAACTAATGGAACAGGAAGGCATCGTGTTCAAAAATAATACAAAGGTAGGTGATAACGTCTCAGCCAAAACCATCGCTACCACGTTCGATGCCGTATGTATTGCCGTAGGATGCGAAGTGCCACGCGACCTGCCTATCGAAGGGCGTAACTTAAAGGGCGTACATTTTGCACTCGAGCTATTGGGTCAACAAAACCGTAAGCTGCAAGGTATAGCTGTGCCGGCTAAGGAGCTTATCAATTGCAAAGGCAAGAAAGTGCTCGTCATCGGCGGTGGCGATACAGGCAGCGACTGCGTAGGCACGTCTAACCGACAAGGTGCAGCGAGCGTGACGCAGATTGAGATTTTGCAGAAACCGCCTGTCGATCACAATCCGGCAACGCCATGGCCTATGTATCCACAGGTATTAAAAACCAGCAGTAGTCATGAAGAAGGTTGTATCCGCCGCTGGAGCCTTACGACTAACCGTTTCATCGGCGACGAAAAAGGACAGTTGAAAGGGGTCGAAGTAGAAGAAGTGGAATGGAGTCCGGCAACCGACGGCGGTCGTCCGGAAATGAAAAAGACAGGCAAAACGGAGATTATTGATGCCGATCTGGTATTTCTCGCCATGGGATTCGTCTATCCGGAACAAAACGGGCTTATCGCCGAACTGTCTTTGGCTGTTACCAGCCGCAAGGCCATCGCTGTCGATCCGGTAACGAACCGTGCCGGTAACACCAATATCTTTGCCTGCGGCGATTCTGTCGACGGTACAAGCCTCGTGGTCAAAGCTATGGCTTCCGGGCGCAAAGCAGCCGAATCCATTGATAAATATTTAAATTCAAAATAGTTACTAAACGTCAAACAAAAAACAATTAAAACATACCTATTATGTGTGGAATTACAGCAATATTCAATATTCATGAGGAGACAGCCTACCTTCGCAAACAAGCTTTGGCTATGAGCAAGCGGATCCGTCATCGCGGACCGGACTGGAGCGGAATTTATCAGGGCAAAACCGCTATTCTTGCACACGAACGTCTTTCAATTGTCGATCCGGCTTCTGGTGGACAACCGCTGAAAAGCAAAGATGGGAAACTGATACTGACGGTTAATGGTGAAATTTATAATCATCGCGAACTGCGTGAACAACTCAAAGGCGAATATGAGTTTCTAACCGGAAGCGACTGCGAAGTCATTCTCGCCCTATATCGCAAATACGGTGTCAAATGTGTAGAAATGCTGAGCGGCATCTTCGGTTTCGCGCTCTACGATGAGGAGAAAGACTGCTATCTGATTGCCCGCGATCCGATAGGCGTCATCCCATTATACATCGGTTACGACAATACCGGTCATCTGCTCGTATCATCAGAACTGAAAGGGCTCGAAGGCTTTGCCGCTCACTACGATCAGTTTCCTCCGGGCCACTACTACTACAGCCAAGACAAAGATTTCACCCTTTGGTACACTCGCGACTGGATGGACTACAATAATGTAAAAGACAATCCGGCAAGCGTGCAAGAGCTACATGATTCGCTGGAGACAGCTGTTCAACGTCAGTTGATGAGCGACGTTCCTTATGGCGTTCTGCTTTCGGGCGGTTTGGATTCATCCATCATCTCGGCCGTTGCTAAGAAATATGCAGCCAAACGTATCGAAACAAACAGTACTGCCGATGCCTGGTGGCCGCAGCTGCACTCGTTTGCCATCGGACTCAAAGGCGCTCCTGACCTAGCTGCAGCCCGTAAGGTCGCAGATCATATAGGTACCGTCCATCACGAAATAAATTATACGATTGACGAAGGGCTGGATGCCATCCGCGACGTGATCTATTTCATTGAGACCTATGATGTGACAACCGTTCGCGCGTCAACGCCGATGTACATGCTGTCACGTGTCATCAAAAGCATGGGCATCAAGATGGTACTGAGCGGTGAAGGAGCAGACGAGGTATTCGGCGGATATCTCTACTTTCATAAAGCTCCGAATGCAAAAGCTTTTCACGAAGAAACCGTACGTAAATTAAGCAAGCTCTACATGTATGACTGTCTTCGTGCCAATAAGAGCCTCTGCGCATGGGGCGTTGAAGGACGTGTGCCATTCCTAGACAAAGAGTTTCTCGACGTAGCTATGCGACTCAACCCTGAAGCCAAAATGTGTCCGGGCAATGTTATTGAAAAAAAGATTCTTCGCGAAGCTTTCTCCGACATGCTTCCTCAGGAAATCGCATGGCGACAAAAAGAACAGTTTTCCGATGGTGTAGGTTACAGTTGGATCGATACACTAAAGAAAATAACAGCTGAGGCAGTCAGTGATGAAGAGATGAAACATGCGGCCGAACGTTTTCCTATAAATCCGCCGCAAAACAAAGAGGAATATTACTATCGTACGATCTTCGAAGAACATTTTCCAAGTGAAAGTGCGGCACGAAGTGTGCCATCGGTTCCCAGTGTAGCCTGTTCAACAGCCGAAGCACTGGCTTGGGATAATTCTTTCAAAAGCATTAACGACCCAAGTGGTCGTGCCGTAAAAGGAGTACACGAATCGGCATACTAAGTTAAATATAGTCCATACACAATGATCTACAGCCGGGAATAGCAATAAACTATTCCCGGCTGTTAAATTCTAAAAATACAAAAACAAAGCATAAACGTCCAAGCTTCATTTTGCAAAGATATAACTACAATTATATAGCAAAAGCAGCCATTTTACTTACAATTCATAAGATAAATACGATTAAGTAAAAAGAATTGTTATATTAATCTTCTTTTTATTACATTAAGATGCATAACTCATACATATTATACCAAAACGTCGTATATTTGTAGAGTAATAAAACAAAAAGAAAGAACAAGACAAATATTAATAATAAAATGACACAATCAATCAGATTTACCAAAATGCAAGGAGCCGGAAACGACTATATCTATATCAATACGATACTTTATCCGATTAAGAATCCGGAAAAGTTATCCCAAAGGTTAAGTGCACCGCATACCGGAATTGGATCTGATGGATTAGTACTTATTGGAAAATCAGAAAAGGCGGATTTCAGCATGCGCATCTTCAATGCTGATGGTTCAGAAGCGATGATGTGTGGAAACGCCTCACGTTGTATAGGCAAATATGTGTATGAGAAAAACCTGACTAAGAAGAAGACAGTCACCCTTGAAACCCTATCGGGTATCAAGGAGTTACTGCTTTCAACGACCGGAAATACCGTAACTAAAGTGACAGTTGATATGGGGAAACCCATTATCGGAGAAAAAGCAAAAACCATTGATATAGGAGACCGCACATATACGGGGACAATTGTTTCAATGGGTAATCCTCATTTTGTCATTTATACAGATGATATATCTGCCATTCCTTTATCGGAAGTAGGCCCACTTATAGAAAAGAATATTTATTTTCCAAATCGTACAAATGTTGAATTTTTTCAGGTTTTAAGTGACAACAGAGTGAGAATGCGTGTATGGGAACGCGGCTCAGGCATAACGCAAGCCTGTGGAACAGGCGCGTGTGCCACAGCCGTTGCCTCTATCATTCATGAAAAAACGGCCCGCAATGTTGAAGTCGTAATGGACGGAGGTCCATTATCCATACAATGGGATGGAGAAGACAACAACGTCTTTATGACGGGAGATGCAGTAATCGTATTCGAAGGGGAAATAGATATCTAAGCAAGATGAACACACAAGAACATAAAACAATCAAACGTATGGCACTGATTAATGAAAACTTCCTGAAACTGCAAAACAACTACCTTTTTTCGGATATTGCGAAACGGGTAAACAGTTTCAAGGTGACACATCCGAAGGCCAAAATTATTCGCATGGGCATTGGCGATGTTACGCAGCCTCTTGCTCCGGCAGTTATTGAGGCCATGCACAAAGCAGTGGATGAAATGGCTGCAAAAGAAACATTTCACGGATACGGCCCCGAACAAGGTTATCCGTTTTTGATAGATGCCGTTATAAAAAACGATTATGCCAGTCGCGGCATAGCACTTGAACCTAGCGAGGTTTTCATAAGCGATGGCGCAAAAAGCGACTGTGGAAATATTGGAGACTTGCTTCGCCACGACAACAGTATTGGGCTCACCGATCCGGTTTATCCGGTCTATGTTGACTCGAATGTGATGAGTGGACGAACAGGAGTCATAGAAGATGGAAAATGGAGTGACGTCGTTTACATGCCTTGTACGGCCGAGAACAATTTTATTCCGGATTTGCCAAGCAGAAGAGTTGATATCATCTACTTGTGCTATCCGAACAATCCGACAGGCACGACACTTCCGAAGGAGGAGTTAAAGAAATGGGTAAACTATGCATTGGCCAACGATTGCATCATCATGTATGATTCAGCATACGAGGCTTATATTCGTGACAATAATATTCCTCATTCCATATATGAAATTAAAGGGGCAAAAAAAGTTGCAATAGAATTCAGAAGTTTCTCAAAAACAGCAGGATTCACCGGTGTACGCTGCGGGTATACCGTTATACCGAAAGAATTGAACGCATTCACGCTGGAAGGCGAGCGAGTTCCCTTGAACAAACTGTGGAATCGCCGTCAGTGTACTAAATTCAATGGAACCAGCTACATCACCCAGCGGGGTGCAGAAGCTGTATTCAGCCCTGAAGGCAAAGAACAGGTAAAGAAAACGATTGATTACTATATGACCAATGCAACAATCATGAAAGAAGGATTGAAAGAATGTGGTTTTACCGTGTATGGCGGCGACAACGCTCCCTACATCTGGCTTAAAACACCAGACAAGCTAAACTCCTGGAAATTCTTTGACAAGTTGCTGTATGAAGTCAATATCGTCGGAACTCCAGGCGTGGGGTTCGGGCCCAGCGGTGAAGGTTATCTCCGCCTTACCGCTTTCGGAGACAGAGAAGACACTTTAGAGGCCATGGCCAGACTGAAGAAGTGGACTCCCTGAAATAAATGTCAAAGAAGAAGTAAAGAACTAACACGTGATTGTTCTCGTGCTTCGCAGATCCTATAGCAAGGAAAAGATTTGACATAGTATTAACATCAAAAGAATAACATAATGGAAACAATTACGATCAGGCAAATTTCATTGCCTGCAGCAATTCTGCTTATTATGTCTTATTCGGTCTTTGCTCAGGACAAAAAGAAGTTCACGGTAACACCAGGTGCAGATATTGTCAGCAGCTATGTATGGCGCGGCATGTATCAGACAGGAGCATCGGTGCAACCCAGTCTCTCACTTTCGGGAGCAGGATTGCTTCTTACGGCGTGGGGGTCAACAGATTTCTCAAATGCTTCAGATGAGTACAAAGCAAAAGAATTCGACCTCACATGTGGCTATGGAATCGGAAGGTTCAATATGGCAGTTACAGATTACTGGTGGTCAGGCGAAGGTTCCCGTTACGGAAATTATTCAAACAGCCACTATTTTGAAGGTACATTGGGTTTCACTTTGGGAGAAAAATTTCCATTATCACTTACATGGAACACCATGTTTGCAGGAGGAGATAAAAATGAAGATGGTGATCTTCAATATTCTACCTTCATTGAAGCAAAATACAGTGTGAATGTAAACGGTATAGAACTTAGCCCGAGTATCGGAATATCACCCTGGACAGGGTTGTATAGCGATGGATTTGGGTTAAACAGTATCTCTCTGAAGGCAAAAAAAGACATTGTCATAACAGACAAATATTCTTTACCCTTGTTTGCGCAAGTGATCGCTGCCCCGGAACATGATAACGTCTTTTTAATTTTGGGCATTAGTTTTTAATCATTTAAAAGTAAATGCAGGATATATAGTGAGGCCCGCCTTCAGTTGATTTTATAGAATGTTATACCGCACACTATCCCCTTGATAGGCGGGCTGATCTATTATCCTTTAATAAAAAAGAGAAAATGAAAAAGATTGAAGCTATAATTCGCAAATCAAAATTTGATGAAGTGAAAGAAGCTCTTTTAGAAATTGACATCGAATGGCTCTCCTACTATGAAGTAAGAGGCGTTGGAAAAATGCGTCAGGAAAGAGTTTTTCGCGGCATTGCATATGATACCAGTTCTATTGAACGTACAATGGTTGTACTTGTCGTACGTGATATTAACGTAGACAAAACGGTTAAAGCCATTATGGAACATGCCAGAACCGGTGAGATCGGTGACGGGCGGATATTCATTTCCCCTATTGACGATTCTATTCGAATACGTACCGGTGAACGTGGAGATATTTCCCTATATGACAAACAAAAAAAGGAGGAATGAAGATGAAAAATTACAAAAGATTTTCGAGTATAGCCGCATTCCTGTCCTGTCTGCCATTTTGGGCTATAGCTCAAGACAATGCACCTGTTCTCAATACGGGCAATACCGCCTGGCTGATCATGGCCACCATCTTAGTACTCTTAATGACTATTCCGGGATTAGCCCTGTTCTATGGTGGATTAGTAAAACAAAAAAATGTATTAAGCATTATTATGCAGTGTCTGATCTGTGTATGTGTGATCAGTATTCTATGGGTAGCTTTTGGGTATAGCTGGGTTTTCGGCAAAGAATTTGCAGGAACCTTTACAGGTGAGTTTATAGGTGGATTCGACAAGGTGTTCCTGAGGGGCATCACTCCTTCTACCCTGATTGAACCGTCAAATATCCCAGAAATAATATTCGTTTTATTCCAATGTATGTTTGCTGTAATTACACCGGCTTTAATCATCGGTGCTTTTGCTGAACGAATCAAATTTTCAGGGTTCTTGTTGTTCACTGTTTTTTGGTCCCTCCTTGTTTATAATCCGATGGCGCACTTAGTATGGGGTGGCGGATGGTTACAACAGATGGGAGCTATTGATTTTGCCGGTGGAACAGTAGTACACATCAACGCCGGTATATCCGCATTGATAATGGCCTTGTTACTAGGAAAAAGAACCGATTACAGTCCGGGACATCCAACGTCGCCGCACAATGTTCCTTATGTATTTATGGGTGCCGCTTTCTTGTGGTTGGGCTGGTTCGGATTCAATGCCGGCAGTGGGCTTACCGCTGATGGATTAGATGCAAACGCATTTTTGGTAACTCATATTGCCACTTGCACTTCTGCCCTCACCTGGATGATAATAGACTGGCTTCTGAACAAGAAACCGACAACTATAGGCGTCTGTACAGGAGCTGTAGCCGGGCTGGTAGCTATCACTCCGGCTTCGGGATCCGTCAATCTGCTGGGTGCTTTCAGTATTGGTGTGATAACAGCTCTGGTCTGTTTTTATATGGTAGCTGTTATAAAGCCAAAATACAAATATGATGATGCTCTCGATGCTTTTGGCGTTCATGGTATTGGTGGAATCATCGGTTCCATACTTACCGGCGTATTCGCTACGAAAACAGTCATGGGCGAAGCTGGAAGCGATGGTGCCTTATATGGCAACTGGCATCAATTGGGGGTTCAGGTCTTTGCCACTCTTTTCACGATAGTTTACAGCGGAGTTCTTACCTTCATCCTTTTCAAGGTTGTTGACCGGTTAGTCGGAATCCGTGTCGTTCCACGTGAAGAAGAAGAAGGATTAGATATATATGAACATGGAGAAGCAGCTTACAATAATTAGTATATAGCACTTCTCTTTGAAGCCTTTATCAAACAAAACAATCAACATTTAAAATTTTATAAACATGTCACTTATTATTCCAGTAGATTACAAACAAACGCTTACGCCTGAGACAACAGAGCAGGCTATACGTATGTTGAAAACAAATTTCCAGGAAAAGTTAGCGAAGACGCTTAAGCTTCGTCGCGTAACGGCTCCGTTATTCGTTCTGTCCGGTACAGGTATCAACGACGACTTAAACGGAATAGAACGTCCCGTACGTTTCCCGATTCATTGCATGGGCGAGCGTATGGCTGAAGTTGTCCAGTCTCTTGCCAAATGGAAGCGCATGAAACTTGCAACCTATCGGATTCCTGCCGGTTACGGTCTTTATACCGATATGAATGCTATCCGCGGCGACGAAGATTTGGATAACCTCCATTCGCTGTACGTTGACCAGTGGGACTGGGAACGCACGATCCGTCCGACCGACCGCAACTTGGATTATCTGAAGAAAACCGTCAGAAACATCTATGCCATATTTCGTGAAATTGAAGCCATGATTTATGAATGTTACCCCCATATTACTCCGGAGCTGCCAGACAACATCACCTTCATCCATTCCGAAGAATTGCTTGAGATGTATCCTAACCTGTCGCCCCGCGAACGTGAAACAAAAGCTACCGAAAAGTTTGGAGCCATCTTTATCATAGGTATCGGAGCAAAACTTTCAAATGGAGAAAGGCATGATGGACGTGCTCCGGACTATGACGACTGGAGTACGATGAACTCTGACGGCTTTTATGGGCTCAACGGAGATATCATCCTATGGAATAACGTACTCAAATGTGCGTTTGAACTTTCGTCGATGGGTATCCGTGTAGATGCTGAAGCGTTGTCTCATCAACTGGAGATCTGTGGCTGTCCGGAACGCAAAGAACTTACGTTCCACAAAGCTCTGCTTGAGGGGAAGCTTCCTCTCTCAATCGGCGGTGGCATCGGACAAAGCCGTCTGTGTATGTATTTCTTACGCAAAGCACATATTGGAGAAGTCCAAGCCTCCATCTGGCCTGAAGATCAGATAGAACTTTGCAAGCAAAAGAATATTATTCTATTATAAAGTATAATTCATTTTCTATAAAATCATTTAGTATGTCAAAGTTAAGGTTTAGAGTAGTAGAAGAAGCCTTTCAGAAAAAGGCTGTGGAAGTGACGCCTCCAAAAGAACGGCCGTCGGATTTCTTCGGACAGAATGTATTTAACCGTGCAAAAATGTTTAAATATCTGCCTGAGAAAACGTATGAAAAAATTGTCGACTGCATTGACAACGGAACGCCTCTAGACGGCGACACAGCTGATGCTGTCGCTACAGGCATGAAGAAATGGGCTATTGAGATGGGTGTTACTCATTACACACACTGGTTCCATCCTCTGACCGAAGGAACGGCTGAAAAACATGATGCCTTTGTTGTACATGACGGAAAAGGCGGTATGGTTGAAGAATTCTCCGGAAAATTGCTTATTCAGCAAGAGCCTGATGCATCCAGCTTTCCAAACGGTGGAATACGTAATACGTTCGAAGCACGCGGCTACTCTGCATGGGATCCTTCGTCACCAGCATTCATCGTCGGTGATACGCTTTGCATTCCAACCATCTTTATTGCATACACAGGAGAATCGCTCGACTATAAAGCCCCTCTTTTACGTGCCCTGGAAGCTGTAAACAAAGCGGCTGTCGATGTTTGTCATTATTTCAATCCTGACGTTAAGAAGGTCAGTGCCTATCTGGGATGGGAACAAGAGTATTTTCTGGTTGATGAAGGATTGTATGCTGCCCGTCCTGATCTACTACTCACCGGCCGCACTCTGATGGGTCACGAGAGCAGTAAGAATCAGCAATTGGAAGATCACTATTTCGGTGCAATACCTACGCGTGTTCTGGAATTTATGAAAGATCTCGAAATAGAGGCATTGAAGTTAGGCATACCTGTCAAGACCCGTCATAATGAAGTGGCTCCCAACCAGTTCGAACTGGCTCCGATATATGAAGAATGCAACTTAGCCAACGATCATAACCTGTTGATCATGGCATTGATGAGAAAGATCGCCCGCAAGCACGGATTCCGTGTTCTATTGCATGAAAAGCCATTCAAAGGCATCAATGGTTCAGGTAAACATAACAACTGGTCGCTGGGTACAAATACAGGGATCATGCTAATGTCGCCGGGCAAAACACCGGAAGACAATCTGCGTTTCGTCACATTTATTGTTAATGTATTGATGGCCGTATACCGTCATAACGGATTGCTGAAAGCCAGCATCTCGAGTGCCACCAACGCTCATCGTTTAGGTGCCAATGAAGCACCTCCGGCAATCATTTCCAGCTTCCTGGGAGCTCAGCTCACCCAAGTCCTTGACCATTTGGAGAAAAGCGAACCGGAGAACTTAATGCTTGCAGGCAAACAAGGCATGAACCTGGGCATCTCCCGTATTCCTGAAATACTCATTGATAATACAGACAGAAACCGTACATCGCCTTTTGCATTTACCGGTAACCGTTTTGAATTCCGTGCCGTAGGATCGGAAGCAAACTGTGCATCAGCCATGATGGTACTCAATGCCGCTGTTGCTGAACAGCTTAAAATGTTTAAGGAAGAAGTTGACGGTAAGATTGCAAGCGGAAAAGAAAAATTCGCTGCTATTCTCGAAGTACTCCGCAAGGAAATCAAAGAATGCAAGCCTATCCATTTCGAAGGTAACGGTTACAGCGAAGAATGGAAAGCTGAAGCCACTCGTCGCGGTCTGGACTGCGAAACCAGTGTTCCCGTCATCTTTGATAACTACCTGAATGATAGCAGTATAAAAATGTTCGAATCGACAGGCGTTCTGACCCGCAAAGAGCTAGAAGCCAGAAATGAAGTAAAGTGGGAAACCTATACAAAGAAAATCCAGATCGAGGCACGTGTATTAGGAGACCTGACAATGAATCATATCATCCCGACGGCTACACAATATCAGACCTCATTGATAGACAATGTTTACAAGATGAAAGATCTGTTCCCTTCTGAAAAGGCAGCATCATTATCATCGCGTAACCTTGAGATCATTGAAGACATTGCCAATCGTACCAACTATATTAAAGTACGCGTAGACGAAATGGTTGAAGCCCGCAAGGTAGCCAACAAGATTGAAGATGAGCGTAGCAAAGCGGTTGCCTATCACGACATCATCGTACCTATGCTGGAAGAAATTCGCTACCACATTGATAAACTGGAATTGGTTGTTGACGATCAATTATGGACATTGCCAAAATACAGAGAATTATTATTTATCAGATAACTAAACTATTTATATAGTAGTTTTTTGTTGATTGTTTTGTGTTTGCAAGGGAAGCATGCTGTGAAGTATGCCTTCCCTTCTTTTTTTTCACAATCAAAATATGTATCTTTGGAGCATTAAACATGAAGATTATGAATAACGGATTTGTAAAAGTGGCTGCAGCAGTGCCACATGTTTTAGTTGCCGACTGCTTTTATAATATCGAACAAATAGAATGTTTGATCCGGAAAGCCTCTGACAAAGGTGTGCAAATGATTACTTTTCCGGAAATGTCAATAACGGCCTACACATGTCTGGATTTATTCGCTCAGCAGACCTTGCTGGATAATGCCGAAAAAGCATTACTCAAACTAATATCCGATACAGCCGAATTAAATATCTTTGTGATTGTAGGTGCACCCCTAAGAACAGAAAACCGACTTATCAATGGGGCTATCGCCTTTCAGAAAGGAAAAATTCTAGGTGTCGTCCCTAAAACATATTTGCCTAATTACAAAGAATTCCAGGAACAACGCTGGTTTACGTCATCTACCGAACTACTTAATTCATACATCACTATCGGTAATCAGGACTACCCTCTGGGCAGTCATCTGTTATTCGAAGCGGGAATGGCCTCCGCAGGCATTGAGATCTGTGAGGACATGTGGGTGCCTGTTCCTCCCAGCTCTTTGTTAACGATGGAAGGGGCAAATATTATCTTCAATCTTTCTGCAAGCAATGAGCTGATCGGTAAACATCACTACCGGCGTCAACTGATCTGCCAGCAGTCCGCCCGTTGTATAGCCGGTTATATCTATGCATCGAGTGGTTTTGGAGAATCAAGTACAGACCTGGTTTTTGCCGGCAACGGGATTATTGCGGAGAATGGCTCTATATTGGCGGAATCGCCCCGCTTTACGATGGAAGAACAGCTCATCATCAGCGAAATAGATGTAGAGAAACTGCAAAACGACAGACAGACCAATACCAGTTTCATGCATGGAGCCGGTACTTTATTGCAGGAAGAAACGCGTAAAATCGGCTTCAGTCTTGACTCTTCCGAAACATTTGTTCTCACGCGACATATTGATCCTCATCCATTCACCCCTTCAGGTGATGCGCTCAATGAGCGTTGCGAAGAAATATTCCATATCCAGGTGGCCGGATTGGCCAAGCGGATTACCCATACACATGCCGAAACAGCAGTCATAGGTATTTCAGGAGGATTGGATTCTACTTTAGCCCTGCTTGTCACAGTGATGACTTTTGATACGTTGAAGATGCCCCGCAAACAAATCATCGGCATCACAATGCCCGGATTCGGAACAACGGGAAGGACCTACAAGAATGCCGTAGGCCTCATTCGCTCACTGGGTGTCACTCTTCAGGAAATATCCATTAAAGACGCTTGCCTTCAGCATTTCAAAGATATCAGCCACGACACTGAAACGCACGATATCACCTACGAAAACAGCCAGGCACGCGAACGCACTCAGATACTGATGGATGTTGCCAACCAGAGAAACGGACTTGTCATCGGTACAGGTGATTTATCGGAATCGGCACTGGGTTGGGCCACATACAACGGTGATCACATGTCCATGTATGGTGTCAATTGCAGTATTCCAAAGACGCTGGTCAAATACCTCGTCGACTGGATTGCCAACCACAAAGTAGACTCGGTCTCTCAAAACATCTTGCTGGACATCATCGACACGCCCATCAGTCCCGAGCTTATTCCGGCAGATGAGAATGGCAATATCAAGCAAAAAACAGAAGATCTTGTTGGTCCTTACGAGCTACACGATTTCTTTCTATATCACTTTCTTCGTTTTGGTTCGCATCCTGCAAAAATATATTTCCTGGCCCGGCATGCTTTTGCCGGAGTATATGATAACGCGACTATCAAAAAATGGCTTTACACCTTCTTTCGTCGTTTTTTCCAGCAACAATTCAAACGCAGCTGCTTACCTGATGGACCCAAAGTCGGTTCAATAAGTCTCTCACCCAGAGGCGACTGGCGTATGCCCAGCGATGCCGTTTCGCGCTTGTGGCTAGAAGAATGCGCCGCCATCGTAGAGTAAGAATAAGGACAGTAGTACGGCAAAGAAAAACAAATTGCGGGCCGTATGCCCTAACGTCCGGTTCAACTCTTTACCATCCAGAATAAAAAGCTCTTTTGTTGTAAAATAGACCAAGGCGAATAATAGACCGAACATAAACATAATCCACCACGGAGAATTTACTATTAGTGGAAGAGAGATTATGAATGCCAATGAGGCATTTATGATATAGATAATACGTCCGAAGCGACGACCAAACAACACAATTGTCGTCCGTTTGCCCGCAGCCATATCCTCTTCATAATCTCTGTAATTATTTACAACAAGAATATTGACGGACAAGAACCCTATTGCAAGCGAAAGAAGAAACGTCAGTAAAGAAAAGGTTAAGGTCTGAACATAATAAGTAAAACATACGGGAATAATCCCATAAAACAATAAGACACATACATCGCCTAATCCATGATAGGACAATGGATACGGCCCGGCAGAATAAGCTATCACACATAGAGCAATCGCCACACCGACAAATATCAATTTCCATCCTCCAAAGAAAATCAAGAAACAACCGCACAGACAAGCAAGAGCTAATGCAATCAATGCACCTGTCAACATCGCTTTAGGCGTAATCCATCCTTGTGCCACAGCCCGCTCAGGCCCTACCCGATTCTCCGTATCAGCGCCCTGACGGAAATCAAAATAATCATTTGCAAAATTACTGGCTACTTGAGCGAACAATGCAACCAGTAAGCACAACAGTGCAGCTAAACCCACAAACAGACCTTCGCGATAAGCTAAAGCACAGCCAACTATAACAGGACTGACTGAAGCTGTCAGTGTCCGGGGACGAGCTGCTTGAATCCATGCGTGTACAAGAGATTTCTTATTTTCCATACGATAAATTATATTTTGCAAAAATAGAAAAAAACAATAACACGTTTACAATTTTCCTCTATCTTTGCAGCATGAAATATTTTCTAAACATAGTAGTTATAATCCTGGGGTTTGTCTTGTTTTCACCTGATGAAAGTAAGACGGCCGGTGCTGGTCAAAATGAATATGATCAGATAGGAACTATTATGAAAGAAAAGAATGCTGAAGACATGCAGCATAATCTGGAGGTCTTAAGCAACGATTTAAAATCGAGTAATTTCTTAGCGCCGCGCAGAGTCATTCAAACGGTCAGTAATGTTCTTGACATACGCATCCTTAAAATCAAAGCAAAGACGCTTCAACTATTCCGGGTTAAAGAAGAAAGCAACCTTCATCGGGTTTGCGAAAATGTTATATCACTACAAACGATAGATGTATCAACCCTCCTTTGTCGCATGGGAATCCATATCTATACCCTGCGAAAAATAATCATTTAATTTTTAGTAAACTGCATCTTTGTATGGAAAGCTATTTTTCATACCAGTTGCTTATTGCTTAAATTCTATTATTTCCAGTTTATTATTTACTTAAAAATTAAATCATTATGGCTAACAGTAAATCAAAAGTAAGAGTTTATATAAACATTCTTATCATCATTGCTGGCTGTGTACTGGCTTGTACTAACTTAATTCCAAACGACTATGTAAAATTAATTGTCGTTATGGTAGCATTATTTGCAGGCCTTTATGGTATTGCAAAAGGACTCAATTCAGCAAAAGAAGGCGAAGAACAAGAAGAGGAAAAGTATCCGAACAAGGAACAATCACACAACTAATATAAATAAATATATGAAAATTAATAAAGACTTGGTTGATGCCGTCATGATGGTATCATTTATTTCACTAGTACTCATAGGCACAACAGATTTCAATAGTGCAAAAACGAAGACAATTACGATGGTTGTTGTAGCTGCTATTGTTATCTCAATGGTCATTCTGCGAATCTTAAGAGGAAAATTAATGGCCAAAAAATCGTAATAGGTTATCCACTGCCTTCCTATTGAGGTATCACTACCTGCTGATAGAAAGGCAGTTCTTTTTTTTAATTCAATTAAACGACCATTTTACGGCTAATGTAGGAATAGCATAGAAGCCATCTCTTCCGCCAAAGTTATTGCTCAGTTCTACTTCACCTCCGACGCTTAGCTTGAAATCATCATCAACGCAACTGAGTTTATTCAGATTCAACCAATATTGAGGCTCGCTCAAAAATATAAACTTCCCGTAATCTGTCTTTTCCCTCCACCAGTCGGCAAAGCCGCTCAGGGTAACTAATCCATTATTAAACAGATTAATATACCAGGTACCCGTCAACTGAAAATTATTAGGAGATTGATGCTTTTGTATATACTTATACATGGCAGTCAATGTAAATCCACGTGAAAAATCTTTACTATTATAGGAATAGGTAGCACCGCCGAGATAAGCATTCTTATAGGAAAATTGATTGGATGACCCTCCATTATATTCAACGTGCAACGAGAAAGGAGGTTTCCAGAAACGAAGCTCACGCGATATCTCCCAATATCCGGCAGCAACGCCATTACTCGTATAATCCATATCGATGAAGAAATAGGTACTTCCCCATTTGTCGCCTTTAAACATTTCGACGGTTGACGTCAACTGCGGGCGTTCATGCAGATCCTTATCATATAAAGCGTGTCCGAAATCATAATGCAACTGCACATTCTGCGCCTCTCCGCAGGCAATTGTCAACAAAGCTACAGCAAATAAAACAAACTTTCTCATTCAGCATTATATTACCAGATTAGTACTCGGTCTTGGGGCGCCATATACATCTTATCGCCGGATTTGATATTGAAAGCCTTATAGAAAGCGTCCATATTCTTCAAAGCGGCATTCACACGCCACTTTCCCAATGAATGAGGATCTATTTTGGTCAACCGAAGAATTTCTTCCTTACGGATGTTCTGAGCCCACAGACCGGCATAACTCAGATAAAAACGCTGTTCATCAGTAAAACCTTGAATAGGTTTTGGAGCCTCTTTCCCTTTCAGGGAGTTGAGATAGGCCAGATGTGCAATGATTAATCCTCCATGATCAGCAATATTTTCGCCCAGCGTAAACCGACCGTTTGCATGTACGGTGTCGGCTACAACAATACCACTATACTGTTTAACCAGGCGCTCAGCTCTTTCAGTAAACAGTTTCGCATCATCCGCAGTCCACCAATCCGTCAGGTTACCGTTTTTGTCATAGTTTCTTCCCTCGTCGTCAAATCCGTGTGTCATTTCATGCCCGATAACAACACCTATTGCACCATAATTAACGGCATCATCGGCTTTCGGATTAAAGAACGGAGGCTGCAGAATAGCTGCAGGGAAACAGATTTCATTTGTGTTCGGACTATAATAAGCATTCACCGTTTGCGGACTCATCTCCCAACGGGTCTTGTCAACAGGTTTATCGATCTTCGCAAAGTCATCAGCCGTTTCAAAAGCAGCCGCCCGGCATACATTCGCCCAATATGAATCCTTCTTCACTTCCAATTTTGAATAATCGCGCCATTTGTCGGGGAAGCCTATCTTTACCGTAAAAGCAGCCAGCTTCTCCTGTGCTTTAGCTTTTGTGGTATCGCTCATCCATTGCAATCCGGCAATACGCTGACCTAACGCTTTCTGCAAATTGCCGACCAACGCCAGCACTTTATCTTTGGACGATTGAGGGAAATACTTGTCTACATACAAATGCCCGACGGCTTCTCCCAATGCATCATTGACAAATGACAGCGAACGCTTCCATCGCGGACGGATCTGTTGTTTACCGGACAATGCCTTGCCGTAGAAATCAAAGTTCGCATTTACAAAATCATCACTCAGGTATGGAGCTGCATCATTCAGCAAACTGAATGCCAGATAACACTTCTGAGCCTCCAGGGTTGTTGTCTTCAAAAGATTAGCCAACCCCTTATAATAAGGCAATTGCTTAGCATCCACGGATTTCAAATCCTTCAATCCCAGTTGTTCGAAATATAGAGTCCAGTTAAATGGCTGACTTTTCTTTTTTAGTTCCGCGATAGTAAGCTTGTTATAATTTTTCTTTGAGTCACGCAATTCCTCGCGGCTAAAAGAGATCTTTGCCACTCCCTTTTCTATCTGCAGAACCCCTTCGACAGCGGCCTTGGCCTGTTCCGGTGTATGATTCGTCATTTCAAACAGCTTTGCGATATAGCTTTTGTAAGCCTCCATCACCCGCTTATTATCCTCATTATCCGTCAAATAATAATCGCGGTCACCCATTCCCAGGCCATCCTGATAAAGCTGAGCAATATTCATTGAGCTATTGCCATCATCGGCACCGACGGAGATACTGAAGAACGGACTGATTCTCATCAGATGCATCTCTGCAATCATCCTGACTACATCATCTTCGGTCGCAATCTTTTCAATCTTCTCCAGTTGATCTTTTACCGGGGCATATTTATCCGCATTCAATTTTACACTATCCATCCCCATCGCATAGAGAACAGCGATCTTCCAGGCTTCCGTACCCTGTTTCTGAGAAGATTCCTTCAGCCCTTCAACAAGCGATTTCACCTGCTCATTATTACTTTCTCTCAATAGATCGAATGTCCCAAAGCGGGCATACTCGTCACCTAACGGATTATTCTTAATCCATCCGCCACAGGCATATTGATAGAAATCTTCACCGGCAGAAGTACCGGTATCCAGATTCGATAACTTCAGTGCATCCGTATCCGATGCATCTTTGGGCTTGATACACCCGGCCATTGTCATAAGACCGGCAGTAACACACGATATAATCATCAACTTATTCATTTAATTATGCTTGTTTAATAAACAATAGAACCAACCGTGAACAGAATCTTCAAACTTGCCTGAAAATGATGCCGCGATGCCGCCTATCTTGCATTTTGAAGCAAAGATATAACAATTTATCTAAAACAACGTATAGATAATACAAATAATGGGCGACAAGTAACATCATTCGCAATCACTTACCGGTTTGAAAAATCACGAATGCCACTATTTATTCCGTTACGCTTACAAAAACCTTTTTCCCCTTTCGTGTTTTTCTGCCAGTTTCAGTACCTTTGCTGGAAAAATAAAATTTACCGATTATGAAACAAATGGTACTTATTCTGTTGCTGAACGACTATGCCGATTGGGAAGGCGCATTCCTCGCTCCCTCTCTCAACGCCGGTGTGACACCGGGCAGAGAGATAAAATACGAAGTGAAAACCGTTGCACCGACGCTGGAAGCAGTCCGTTCGATCGGCGGGTTCCGAACACTCCCCGATTATAGCTTCGAGACAATGCCCAAAGATTATGCCGCCCTGGTACTGGTTGGCGGTGAGCAATGGAAATCACCCGAAGCGGAAAAAGTCGTTCCGATAGTCAGTGAAGCCATCAACAAAGGCAGAACGCTTGGAGGAATATGCAATGGAGCATCGTTCCTGTGCGCTCACGGGTTTCTGAATGCCGTGAAACATACGGGTAACGGACTGGACCAATTGAAACTATGGGGCGGCGAACGTTACACGAACGAAAACGGATATGTTGAAGCTCAAGCTGTCAGCGACAAGCATATTGTCACGGCAAACGGATTAGGATGCCTGGAGTTTACCCGTGAACTGTTGCTTTTGCTAAACGCCGATACCCAAGAATTCATCGACCTGTGGTATGATTTCAACAAGAATGGTTTTGTACGATGAAACAAGCCCCTGTCGAATAAACAGCCATGCTTTTATAACCCCCGACAGCCTTATACTTATACAAGATGACAAGACTTGATCAACTTATGGCTCTCCTTCCCGTCATATTCATGATTCACGAATATGAAGAGATCATCATGTTCAGGCGCTGGCTCGTCCGAAACAGGGACGAGTTGCGGAAGCGTTTCCCAAAATTAGAAGCTTTCCTCGCCCGTCAGGGAATATTCGATTATTCCACCGCCACGTTTGCCGTCGGCACAGCTCACGAGTTTCTTCTGTTATCCGTCATCTCTTTCTGCGCCGTATGGCAAGAGGCCTATCAGTGGTGGTTTGCCGTATTCATGGGATATTCGGTTCACCTTCTTGTGCATATAGCGCAATGGGCGGTATACCGGAAATATGTGCCTGTCATCGTCACCTCCTTGCTGACCCTGCCCTACTGCATATACTCCTTTACCGAATTTGCCGGGGCCTCACTCCTGTCTCCTCTGCAAATGCTCCTGTGGACAATCATCGGCATCGTACTTACAGCGCTTAGCTTACCCTCTGCCTTTTTCTTCATGTCCAATCTCCACAAACGAGGTTTGTAAACAAAACTTTTACCACAAAAGGTAGAAACATCTGATTTTAAATAATTTATCATATCAATTTCATTTTTTGTCATAAGTGAATTTTAAAATATGTCATGAGAAGGGTATTGGTATCAATCTCATTTTTAACATCTTACACCCTAAATGTGTCATGGGAAGGGTGTTGGTATATATTAATTAAAAATATATCATTGCTGTCCACTTAATAAAAGCTGATTGATAGCTGGTTATAATTTTGCTCTTTGACATCGCTGGCATCTATATTAGTAAATAGCTCATTCATAGGAGTTTTATCTAAAAGAGAAATTCCTAA
>Ga0268357_100265_pt1 | contig 77648 bp, 70 predicted proteins | sample BioMet10_FD_192466 | JGI IMG/M metagenome (GOLD analysis project Ga0268357, IMG submission 192466) | Sewage microbial communities from Oakland, California, United States - Biofuel 10 (Illumina Assembly) | ecosystem: Engineered > Wastewater > Sewage > Unclassified | place: USA: California... | reverse complement strand
ATACGATCCTGTTCTCTTCCCATTTTTACCTCACTGCGAATAAGTTTTTCTATTATTTTACTATACTCATTACAGATTGGCATGGAATCAGGTTAATTTGTGCGATTTTTTTTACCTTTTAAAGCTGACCTGAGCATATTAAAGTGGATCGCAGCCTGCTTTCTATAGCAAAAAAATTAAAATTGGTACAGACGGGTGCAGGATTTGATAATGTAGATATAGATGCCTGTACGCAGCTCGGCATTTGGGTGGCCAATGCTGCAGGAGTGAATTCACAGGCAGTGGCCGAGCATGTAATGGCACTGATATTGTCTTATTATAAAAACATACCATTTCTTGATGCTTTCATGAAAAACAGGATAAATGAAAATCAATTGGATTATACCGGGAGTGAATTAAAGGGCAAAACGATTGGGATTATCGGCTTTGGAGCCATCGGTAAAAAAGTAGCTGAGTTTTGCAGGGTTTTTGATATGAATGTGCTGGCTTATGCTAGAAATGCCATTGTACAGTCTGACGGTTTTGTGAAAATGACGGATTTCGATAGTCTTGTAAGCGCATCGGACATAGTAAGTGTACATATAGCCTTGAATGAGCAAACCAAACATCTGATCAACAAAGCAGTATTCAAGAAAATGAAGAATACAGCACTTTTTATCAATACAGCCCGTGGCGGAATTGTCAATGAAAGTGACTTGACAGATGCATTAAAAAATAGGGACATTTCAGGCGCATGCCTGGATGTGTTTGAATCTGAACCGCTTCCAACTGACAGTGAGCTCCGGAATCTGGGTAATGTGATACTTACTCCCCATACGGCAGGCATGCCTGACGGTCTCAAATTCCATAAAAAAAGATATGATTTTTTTGTGAATAATATAAAACGTGTAGAGAATGGTGAAGAGCCTGAAAGCAAGCTCAATCAGTTATTATAGTTTTGGTACAATAAAAATAAGGGACATTTTATGAACCGTGGGTATTAGGTGAGCAGACAACAGATTAAGCTGTCTACACACCGTACTTTTTCTCATATATCCTCATTTACTTGCGTAATTCAGTAACTATACTTAGTATAAAGAAAGATTATATTTTTTTATAAATCCTTATTGCAAATATATAAGCAACAACTATTATAGCTATACACCAAATCATAGCAGTACATATCTCATTTCCTACTGGCTGGTTTGATAATAAATTACGGATAGCTTCAACTATAGGCGTTACTGGCTGGTTTTCTGCAAAGGCACGTACTACTTTCGGCATAGTATTTGTTGGTACAAAGGCAGAACTTATAAATGGTAAGAAGATGATTGGGTAAGCGAATGCACCTGCACCATCTGGTGTTTTTGCAGCAAGTCCCGCAATTACTGCAATCCAAGTTAAAGCCAGTGTAAATACTCCAAGAATTCCAAATACGCCTAACCATTCTAAGATTCCTGCGGTTGAACGGAAGCCCATTAATAATGCAACAAGTATAATCACTACTACAGAAATTCCATTAGAAATTAATGAAGTTAATACATGTCCCCATAAGACTGTAGAACGAGCGATAGGCATAGAGTGAAAACGTTCAAAGATACCGCGCTCCTTATCTATAAACAAACGATAAGATACATATGCAATCCCACTGCCAATAGCCATTAACATTATACCTGGTAATAAATAATTGACATAATTATCTGTACCTGTTTTGATTGCACCACCAAATACATAAACGAATAATAACATCATTGCAATTGGTGTGATACAAACTGTAATAATTGTATCCATACTTCTAAAAATATGACGCATAGAACGTCCAAACATAACACTCATATCTTTGAAAAAATATTTATTTGCAGATTCCATTTATTGCTCCCCCTTTTTACCAATGATTGTTAAGAATATTTCTTCTAGTGTTGGTTGTTTTTCAACATATTCAACTTTTACAGGTGGGAATAACTTTTTTAATCCCTCTAGTGTATCTAGAGCAATAATTTCCCCTCCATGAAGAATAGCAATTTTATCTGCTAGTTGTTCTGCTTCCTCTAAATTTTGAGTGGTTAAGAATACTGTAGTTCCTGCATTCTGTAACTCCTTTACAATCTTCCAAACCTCTAAACGTGCTTCTGGATCAAGGCCTGTGGTTGGCTCATCCAGGAAAATAATCTTTGGATTTCCCACAAGACTCATAGCAATATCAATCCTTCTTTTCATACCTCCAGAGTAAGTACCTACTCTGCGGTCCGCAGCCTCTGCCATACCAAAACGATTAATTAACCCATCTGCTACTAAATTTGGATTTTTAAGATGCCTGAGTTTTGCTATCATTTGGAGGTTTTCACGGCCAGTCAATATTTCATCAATAGCAGCAAACTGACCTGTGAGGCTGATAGAAGCTCTAATGTCCCCTGGATTTTTCTCAATATCAAAACCATTTATCTGAGCACTTCCAGCATCTGCTTTAATTAATGTAGCCATTATTCTAATCATAGTTGTTTTTCCAGCTCCATTGGAACCAAGTAATGCAAAAACACATTCCTGCTCTACTTCAAAATCTACTCCTTTGAGTACTTCTACATCTTTGTAAGCTTTCTTTACCCCTTTAACCTGTATGATATTATTTTTCATTTTATTTTCCTCCTCTATAAATAAAGAGCCGACAACCGCGATTTCACTCACGGTTATCGGCTCTGCGTCTTTGCGTCTGGCTCTTTGATAACTAATATATTCAATTGTTTTGCACTGATTATAGTTTCCTGTTTACACTTAGGACAAAATAGCGGGAAGTTTTCAAGCACCGTATCAACACCTATCTTGACCCGTGTTTTACTGCCACAGACTGGGCATAATATCCACTCGTATTTACACACTCTACATCCCCTTACTTTGTTTTATCCTCTTTTCCAAATTTTTTCATTATGTCGTGATTAAGTTTATCATGCCAATTTTCTGTATAAGTTTTGGCGTTACGCAGAAGTTCGTCGCAGAACTCTGCCACGTCCTCTCCCGTAATTTCCAAAACTTGTTTGCCTTCTGCCGCGCCGGCTTCAAACAAATCTATTAATTCATATTGTATCTTCAACATGTCATAGCCGTCTCCTGCTGCAAAATTCCACATGTATTTTTGAATTTTATTAAATACAAACTGATAGTCTTCAGGTAACGCTTTTACCCTTGCCATCTGTTGCTTATACTCTTTTTTATCCCCGAATACTTTTTTAATAAATTCCTGCATAGTTACTGTTCCTCCTTTAATTGGTTGATTTTTGATGCGACAAACTCCCATTTTTTCCAGAACTTCAGCAGTTCCTCACGCCCCGCGTCGTTCAGCGTGAAAAATTTTCGCGGCGGCCCCATATCGGATGGTTTTTTTTCTATGTTCACAAGTTTATTCTTTTCAAGCCGTACCAAGATAGTATAAACTGTGCCGTCTACAACATCTGTAAAACCAAGGGCATTCAGCCTCCTAGTAATCTCGTAACCGTATATTTCCTCATGGCTGATTATTTCAAGAACACAGCCTTCCAATACACCTTTTAGCATTTCCGTAATATTATCCAAACAAATCACCTCTTCACTATATAGTAACACGAATATTCAGTAATACTTACTACTACTATATAGTAACACGCAGTAGTGGCGATGTCAATAAAATAATTTACATAAAACCAAAAAGAGTCAGACATCATTTTATTTGTGACCAACTCTTTTAGGATTTATTCATCATTTCATTTAAGCAAAATTTCTACCGGGAAGAAGCATCCTGCAAGCAAACAGGTTGGGGTTACTATTATATTCTGCAGTGCTCCAGTCAATTAATATACCTTTCAAATAGGGAATCTACGATTCTGTTTAATTTGATTTTATATCTATATTATTAAAATATAGCTCTGTCACAACTTAAGGTTGAATTTAAAAATATCCTATTTGCTTCGGTTTCTAAGAACATAATCAGGGAAGCCTATGCTTTAGATTAAACGTAATAGAGGAGGATACAGTAAATGAATAATGAATTTATAAAAGCGCGTAAGGATTTATTTTGTCATTTTGAGAAAGGTGTAAATGTAGTTTTATCCACATCTCTTAACGATGTTGTTACTTCAAGAACAGTTACAATTATTGCCTTTAAGGATGCACTTTATCTTACATCAATTAAACGCCCGGGAGCAATGAAAATTGCACAGATAGAGAAAAACCCCAATGTATCAATTTGTCTAAATACAATGCAAATTACTGGTGAGTCTTCTATTATTGGGTTAGCATCTGATGAGCAGAATGAGGAAATTATGTCAGTGTATAAGTCGAATTTACCAGAGTCATATAAACGTTTTGAAAAAATACCTGGTTTTGTACTTATCAAAATAGAATTACTAACTTGTAAGGATTGGAAAATGGTTGGTTCACAAATAGAATCATCATACATTGATTTTACCAGTAAAACCATAACAAAAAATATTATATAGAAGTACCTAATATAGTATTAAAATTAATACTGTCAACTATTATTACTTTCTGTTAGAAAATTCTTAAGTTCACCAATGGTTATGGGAGGACTATAAAGATATCCTTGATATTGCAAACAACCTAGACTTGCCAAAACTTCTTTTTGCTCTTTCGTTTCAACATATTCAGCTAAAACCGAAAATCCTTGAGCCTTTGAAAGAAACACAATAGACGAAATGATATCTTTTACATTTGACTCATTCAAAACATCCTTTGATAGAGATCCATCTATTTTCACTTCATCAAACTTACCTTCCCTTAGATATTTCAGCGAAGTATGTCCCATAGAAAAATCATCAATTGCTAGTTTAAACCCATTTTCTTTCAAACGCATTAAATGAGCCTTCAGCTCAATGCTTGATGATAATGAGCCTTGTTCAGTTATTTCAATACAAATTCTAGCCTTTCCTGCACATGCCTGTGGAAAAGTTTCAATTAAAAAATTTATGAAACTATCATCCTGTAAGGACATGGTAGTCACATTAACACTAAATAATATATCTGAAACTTCACTTATCTCATTTTTTGTCATAGTATATATATACTTCTCTAGCTTGTCCAAAATCCCAGCTTCCGAAGCAAGCTTAATAATTAAAGGAGGATAAATATAACCAAACCATTCATGATTCCATCGCAGAAGTGCTTCTGCTCCAAACATTTTTCCTGAATAAGAGAATTGAGGCTGGTAAAGTAAAAACATCTCCTTATTACTCACGGCAACTTTTATATCACTTGCAAGTTGTTTTGCTATTGCACCATGAATTCCATCTAATTCAGTCAAAGTCACGTCTTTATTTTGAAACTCATTTTTTTTGTAAATGTTGATTAAATTACTTATATTATCCATAGATTGACGTTTCTTTTCATTATCGTATAATTTTACAAATGGATGATATATTGCAACCCCTACAATAAGTATTACAAGCTGCAGTACCACACCAGAAATAGATCCAGTGGACTGATATCCTCCAATAAAAATAGGTGTAGTCCATTCTACAGATGTTATTGTGAGCGGTACTAACCCCACTTTTAGTGCAAAAGATGCAATTAAATAGCCTGCTATAGGTGTGCCTATAAAAGGGATCAACATATAAGGATTGTATATAATCGGTAATCCAAAAACCATAATTTCATTAACATTAAATAACATCGGAAATATTGCTGTTTTTGCAAGTGAACGATTATTACGTCTTTTGCTGAATAAGAGAACTGCTATCAGCAAACATAATAGTGTGCCACAACCTCCCATTAACACAAAGACATCAAAAAATGTTTTTGTATAGATGTGCATTGCTGGAAATCCAGCCGAAACCGCTGCAGCATTTGCTTTAGCTGCAGGTACAAAAATGTTCATATTGACACTTTCTAAAACATTACTGCCATGGATACCGAAAAACCACATACCATTTATTAGAAAGACATATAAAAGTCCCCCCCAAAAGTTTTCACCAATGTCACTAAAAAACCCTGTAAATGCCTTGGCAAACAGAACCCATAAATTACTTGCTCCAAATAACATGCATATTGAATAACTTAATATTGAAAATCCAAGGAACACTATTACCATGGGAATAATTGATGCTATGGATTTGTTAAAATAAGGATCCGAGCCATCTGAAAAACTCTGGAATTCATGAAATTCATGAAACTTAACCAACAATTTTATGTATATTTCGGAAATGAACGTAGAGCATAATATAGCAACGAGCATTCCAGAGGCACCAAATGATACAGTATCAAAGCTATCCGTCAAAAATCCCACCGCTATCAGAAAAGAGCCAACTGATATAAGCATAGCTCCAAGCCCAATACTTTCACTATGCTTACTGTTTCTTTCCATGAAATACCCTATACTAGCTGCCACATAAATTGATATCATCCCAAGTGTGGAATGATAAAGATAATTTAACAAAGTGTCTAAAATTGTTCCAGTATTTGTTAATAAAAATTTTTGATATAAAGGAAGCGGCAAACTTCGAAAAACTAAAGCAAATGAACCAATCATAATAATGGGTATTATTGCGATAAAACTATGTTGTATTGAAAGAAACTTTTTTGATTCCTCCACTTTTAATATTATTTTTGATATTAAACTTCGATTCATTTCCGCTTCCTCTCTCTCAGGTATTCTAAAAATATTTAATTGTTCTTTAAAGTAAGACGAATAAACTTACTGTATAATAGAGTGGCTGTGTATATAGAATTCTTCCTGACTTGGCTGATATTTTTTCTCCATACTTTCCAAACCTTTGTCAAAGCGCTCAGCCTCATGTTCATCTATGTCTAATACAGGACTTTGATAGTAACCCCATTTTCTTCCGTCCAACACATATGATTTGAGCTCTTTGACCATCATGGCAGCTGGATATGTCTCACATTCAATACAGACATTGTATTTTTTGCAGCTTTTAAAGCCTTGGCTTACATAATTATTTGGATTCCCAAATATTACAATCACATCATAACCAAGTGTAGCCGCCTTTTCAAAGGAATACTCCATTAGTTTCTTTCCATATCCCTTTCTCTGATATTCTGGCAAAATACAAACTGGACCGAAGGTAAGAATGTCTTTTTTTTCACCAGACTCATCAATTAGTTTTGCTTTAGTATACATGATATTACCTATGATCTGATTATCAACTTCAATCACCAGATCCAAATCCCTCAGAAAGTCTTTGTGAGAGCGCATAACATGAACTAAATAATGCTCAACGCACCCAGGAATATATAAATTCCAAAAAGCTTTCCTAGTGATTTCTTCTACTTTTTCATAATCTTTTTCCTCTTCATTTCTAATATGAATCATCTTATAACCCCCCTGCTTTTAACAGTAACATAATTTGTTTTTATATTTAAAATAATAAACCTAATTGTCTGAGGGAACATAAAACACTCTTCAATATTTACTTAAATCTCTCAAAGCCTTTGATATCAGGCTATTTCTGCTTTATCCTAGCCACCGTCTCTGCAGTTGAATGCGCCAATTTCTTATTTATTTTGAGAATATCTGATTGTCATTATTACTTGCTTTTCATCTGCTGATAAACTGTAATATGATTTTTCCCCTTTTGCTTAGATTCATAGAGGGCCATATCTGCATACCTGATACTTTTCTGAGCTAATTCACTGTCTTCAACATAATATAATCCAAATGACATAGTAAACTTGATTTCCTTATCAAGATATAGCATATGCTCTTGCTCTAGGTCTCTCTTAAATTCCTGGAACCTTGAAGCAGCAACTTCCACAGGTACAGGCAGCAGCATCGCAAATTCATCCCCACCTATTCTGCACAGTATATCAGCTTGTCTCATGTGCTTGCAAATCTGTTTTACTATATAAATAAGTACCTCGTCTCCTGCCTGGTGTCCATAACAATCATTAATAAGTTTGAAATCATCTATATCAAAAAGTGCTAAAGTATAGGTTGGCGGAAACTCATTTATGACCTTTGTAAAATACCTCTTGTTATAGGCGTCTGTAAGAACATCCCTGTTCGCCAAGGAATCTGCTGTTTTTCTTAATTCTGATTCATTCCGCAGTAATGCTTCCCTTTTAAGCACATCAAAATAAACTGTCATTAGAGGAATAATGGAAAATACCGCCATATATAAAAAAGGAGAATTCATGGAGAAAACTCCACCTGACATATCAATCACCATATTTATTGCTGAATATAAGCCAAGTACTGAAAGTCCAATAACGAATATCTTGCCATCTATCCTTGAGGTATAAACCCGTGCAGCTGCCACTACCCAGAGGATTACATTTAATAGTTGGGTGACATACCAAATGGTATATGCATTTTTAAATTGAACCATATCTTGTGAAAACAAAACTATTATGATGATTCCAATAAACCCTGCGATTCCACTAACAATTGCCGCACGAAACTTAAAAAGCCTGCCAATTCCAATGCAATAGAACATTGTTGTTGCCCAATAGCAGAGCATCACTATTTTCTTATAGTTAAAATATGTTAAAGGCATTTCAAGAATTGGAGTATAATCAATGGAGTACGCCCCTATACTAACCATTCCCATAGCCAGAAAAAAATATACTCCCCTATGTTGTTTTGATATAATACCCATAAGTATCATAAATACAGCTGATAACAGAAGAATCCCCATCCCAACATAAACAAGCACATGGTTAAAAAAATCAAACCTGTTTTGAAAGGCAACCCCTGCGTCATATGGCATTAGATATACATCATTTGTAGTGAGGCCCGTCTTATACTCTGCTCTGCTGACAATCTTTAGACGATTATGCTCTTTTAGGAGTTTAGATGGAAAAGTCATAAAGGCTGACCCATTCCATATATTCGAGGCTTTATGGTCAGAAGAACCATATTGTCCTATTAATGTCTCATTCAAATAAACCAAATATCCATTTGATGCTAAACGCGGAATCAACACCCCCACTATTTCATTATTACCTGATACATTAACCTTCCCAAACTCTGATTCATAAATAAATTCTTTATTCATCCCTGCTTTCAGGGCAATAGCACTCATATTGGGAACAAAATCTTTGGCAGAAAGCCTCAACATAGCTTTATCGATTCCTGACATGTTCCCTCCCAGAAAAGAAGCTACTAAACTAAGTGATAATACTATTGAGTATATTATTATTATAATATTTGTATTTTTCTTATATAACAATTTTTCTGTCTTATTTTCCATAGATTCTCCTTATTCATAGGATATTGGGTGACACTCTGTCAACTTATTATCCATTTATCGGCCCATTTGATTTATCCATAGCAATGGGTAAGTCTGCACATTTTGATGACATAAAGTTCAAACAAGCCATAGCAAGAATCCTTAGTGCATGCAAAAGCTATCAATTATCGTTCCATCAGATTTGAGATCAACAGTATGGCGGCGACCCGCTGCTATGCTGTATGGTTTTTTAAGTTAAATTTATTTCTCTCGAAGTATTTTATCCATAGATTTACCCTTTGCCAATTCGTCATAATTTGCGCTTGCAAACCAGAATCGTCATACCCTGTAAGCCGACAAATCACAGTATCAACCTCAAAAAGCACTCGTCCCATTTTTTCAGTGGCAGCCTTTGTGGTTTGAGTTCTTATTTCTGCTCTTTCTAATTCATACTAGAAATCAAGTGCACAGGCTATTCCATCAATTTTCCTGCTAAGAAACTCTTTTGTCTCGTGCTTCATTTTCATCTTCAGAATATCTTACTATCGATAAATATCCATTCAGGAAGAACCCACAGTTAAGTTAATTCCTATGAATCCGATATTGATAGTTACACTTCCTTAGTGATTATAGGCCTATTATTTTATTCTTCAAATATTTACTATTTCCTTTTAAATACACGTTTTTTCATGTGCCACAAAGCGACCATTTCTGACAAAACTGAGATAAAAGAAGAACGCCCATACCAGAGTAGAAATACTCCAGTACGTGGGCGTTTATAATTTTTTTGAATTTATATTTCCAACATATAATATAAAATCAGCCATTGTCATTGCAGAATTATCAATTTAATTCTCATTATCATAGGTAGCAGAACCATCAGCCGCCATCGATAAGCTGCCCTCTGTGTCAATATTATAAACTACAGGTTCTTGCTCTGTAAATGCAATGGAACCACCGATTCCAAAGAACTTCTCAAAAAATGCTTTCAGTTTATCTATAACACTTTGTTTTTTTTGTGCCCTGCCACCGCCACCAAATCGAGAAACAGGTGGCATTAGCTTATCTATATCCGTTCCTGCGGTCTTGATTTCACCGTCACGAAATGCATTTTCAAGGAATTTCCGAGTATCCTCTGGCTTTAACTTTTCTTCTGCGATTATGTTTTGCAATTCTTCTTCACGCTGTTTCACAACATAGTCGTGCCATTCACTCATAACATCATCTGCTTCATTGATGCCTGCAATAAAGGTTTCAATGAGCTGTTTCTTGCTGCGGAGTTCCGGACTGGCATCGATGGCTTTGTTGATGGTAATCAGCACTTCTTTGTCTTCACAGTGTGCATCGTGATACTTCATCACAAGCATTAGAATGTAATCAATATTAATTTCTATCTGTTTGATCAGTTCTACTTCAAACACAATATCATCAATTATATCCGTGCTTTCTCCTTCTTCACGCTTGCGTTTCCATTCATCACGCAAATCCTGATACCTGCCAAGATAATCCTGCAAGTCCCTTTCTGTAATCAATTCCTTGTCCTTGAATTCATCAAAGGAAGCAAGGAGATTACGCATACGTAAAATTGCTCCAAACAGTGAAATAAAATCCTTCTGGTTCTGTTCCCCGATAATCTGTGGGTCAGTAAGTGGGAACTTCTTGGTTAGTTCCTCCATCATATCCACATATCCCGGTATTGCTTTATCATTCGCGGAAATATAGCCATAATAATAATCCTTAAAACTCAGGAGTAGAACGATTCCGCCTGCATTCTTATCACCAAAGAGAGATATAGCACTATCCACACGCTTTTGCAGATTTCTAAAACATACGATATTACCAAAGGTCTTAATGGAATTAAGGATTCGATTAGTTCTGGAAAATGCTTGAATCAATCCGTGCATTTTCAGATTCTTGTCCACCCATAAGGTATTGAGTGTGGTGGCGTCAAAACCTGTGAGGAACATATTTACTACAATCAGCAAATCCAGTTCCTTGTTTTTCATACGCAGGGAAACATCTTTATAATAGTTCTGGAATTTGTCACTGGATGTATCATAGTTTGTATGGAACATTTTATTATAATCACGGATAGCTGATTCAAGGAAATCACGGGAGTTTCTATCAAGAGCAGAGGTATCCTCTGAATTTTCCTCGTCAAGAATACCATCGGTTTCTTCCTCGTTTGCACCGAAACTAAATATAGTAGCTACACGCAGTTTTCTTGTTTGGTCTGCAGCCATCTGTTTTTGGAATTCCTGATAATATAGCTTGGCTATTTGTACAGATGCCACAGCAAAAATGGAATTAAATCCACTGACACGCTGTTTCTGTTTGATTTCTTCCACAGCGCCTCTGATCGCAGAGGCAACTTCCGAAATATTGGTTAGGGAATTGAATATGTAAGTTTTATCCCCACGGTAGGTCTTCTGGTCAAAATGCTCCAGAATATACTTCGTCACAAGTGAAATACGCTGCGGTGCCATCATTGCTTTTTCACGGTTGATGTCAAATACCATTTCATCGCTGATTTCTTCATCCGTATCCATTGTCTTGATGTAATCCACACGGAAAGGAAGAACATTCTTGTCATTGATGGCATCTACAATGGTATAGGTGTGAAGCTGGTCACCAAATGTCTGATCTGTGGTGAAGAATTCAGGATTCTTTGATGCACCAGAATTAGCTGCAAAAATCGGTGTCCCAGTAAAGCCGAATAGATGGTACTTCTTGAAATTCTTTATGATTGCCTTATGCATATCCCCAAACTGGCTGCGGTGACATTCATCAAAGATAATCACAACATGTTTGTCATATACCTCATGCCCGCCAAATTTCTTAATAAAAGTTGCCAGTTTCTGAATAGTGGTAATGATAATCGTTGCATTAGGATTTTCCAGTTGCTTTTTCAGAATAGCTGTAGAAGTGTTGCTGTTAGCAGCACCCTTTTCAAAACGGTCATATTCTTTCATGGTCTGGTAGTCCAAATCCTTACGGTCTACCACAAACAGTACCTTATCAACATAGGTCAGCTGTGAAGCCAGTCTTGCAGTCTTGAAGGAGGTCAGCGTTTTACCAGAGCCTGTGGTGTGCCATATATAGCCACCGCCTGCAACACTGCCATATTTCTTATAGTTGTTGGCAATTTCAATTCTGTTTAAGATTCTCTCAGTAGCAGTAATCTGATAAGGACGCATAACCATCAGCATGTTTTCTGATGTGAAAATACAATACTTAGTAAGCACATTCAATAAAGAGTGCTTTGCAAAAAAAGTTTTTGTGAAATCAATTAGGTCTGGAATGGCATGGTTATTAGCATCTGCCCAAAAGCTCGTGAACTCAAAGCTGTTGCTCGTTTTTCCTTTTTTTATCTTTCCGGAATTTGCATCCTTGATGGCGTTAAAACGGGTACTATTGGAATAGTACTTGGTGTTTGTACCATTGGAGATAACAAAAATCTGTACATATTCAAACAAACCGCATCCTGCCCAGAAGGAATCACGCTGATAACGGTTAATCTGATTGAAAGCCTCTCTAATAGCAACACCTCTGCATTTTAGTTCGATATGCACCAATGGCAGACCATTAACAAGCACTGTCACATCATAGCGGTTGTCATATTTCGCACCGTCTGCAGTGCCTAATACATATTGGTTGATAACTTGCAGACAGTTGTTGTGTATATTCTTTTTATCTATGAGAGTGATATTCTTAGAAGTGCCATCGTCGCGCTTTAACACCTGCACAAAGTCTTCCTGTATCTTCCGTGTTTTCTCCACAATATGCTCATTGGGATTTGCAACAGCATTTGAAAAAAACTGCTCCCACTCCGTATTAGAGAACTGATAATTATTCAGTTTCTCCAATTTATTACGGAGATTTGCAATCAAATCTTTTTCTGTATGGATTTTTAAGTTTTCATAGCCCTGCTCACAAAGCAGACGAATGAATTCCTTTTCTAGCGCAGCCTCACTCTGATAGCTGTCTGAACGTGCCTTGACGGACTCATATTCCGTCACAACGGTATTTTCATTTGTCTCGGCAACAATATTAAAATAAGGCATAGCTTACGCTTCCTTTCCTATGAGAGTTCTTTGAAGGTCAGTAATTTGTCACGATAGTATTCATACTGTTTTTTGCGGGCTTTGATTTCTGCTGTAAGTCCTGCTGAGATGTTGTTGCAAAGGGTGTCAAAACGGTCGAGGATGTCAATGATGCGTTGTTGTTCTGCCAATGGTGGCAGTGGTATTTCAATCCCCATTATTAAAGTTGAATTTAAATCTCCTCGTGCTCCCTGCTTTCTAGAAATTAATTCTTCATATTGACTGCAAACACAATAATAAATGTATTTATAAAGTGCTTTTGTGCTATCAATTTCCATGTTTAAACAGTGCTGATTTGTAGTTGTTGCAATTTTATTAATTGCACAACGACCAGCAGTTGCACCAGAAATCGCAACAATAACACAGTTAGCAGGAATCCACTTAGCTGAAGTTTTTTTCACGGCTTCTTCAGTAATAAAGCTGTTTATCTCATAAATCTCATTAAATTTTACATCCTGCGTTCGTAACCATGGAATAGTACCATTTTCATAGTATTCACTATTCCCTTTTGTTGGAGTTGCACCAGAACAGCTTTTTTTTACAACAGTTTTCAGTGCTACTTTTGGAGCATCTTCTCTTTGTGTAAGTAGTTTTGTTCTATAATACTCATACTGTTTCTTTCTTGCTGTAAGTTCCGCTAAAAGATTCTCTTTAAGCTTCTCTGTAAGCTCCGTGAAATTATCCAGAATACGGACAACTTCACTCTGCACTGGCATAGGTGGGATGGGGATCGTTATTTTGCCAAGACTGTTTAAATAAACTCCTCCTTGTGCACTTTGACTTGTTCCTTTTTCTAATTGAATTTTAACTGTTCTTGTTCCAAATAAATGTGCCAAGAATTGAGGTGTCAATATACTTTTCGTTCGTATTATACCAACACTTCGTTGGAATGCCACCTGTAGTGATGCTTCGTCAACAATTGCAGTTCTTCCTATTGAACCAACAATAGTGAGTAACACATCTCCAATTTGCAATTTATATTTCTTATATATATCTTGATAATCTTTCTCTGTAATTTTTCTACAATCATCAGGGGTATGGACTAAACCGTCATATACATCCTTTGCACTAAGTAACGGGTATCCGACATCTATACTTTTTAAACTTGCATGGGTTCCATCTTTTATAAATTCTGTTACATCTGCTAAAGTTTTATACTCCACCCCATCCGGGCAAAGTTCTGCAATCAATTCCTCTAACTTACTCATGGTCTTCACTCCCGTCATGAATTGTGCATTCTGTAGCATCTATAAGAAATTTGTCAAAATCGCTTTCAAACAACTTATCTTGAATCAACCTATATTTTTCAAATTCTGTTTCAGCAAATGCTTTATCAATTTCCTCTGTTACTTTCCTATAATTTTTCAAAATTTCCATTTCGTTAAATTGTAAAAAGGCATCTAATCTTTTTGCCCAGTCTTCCATTGTCATAGGAATATTACGCTCAGCCTGCATTTCAGCGTAATCAAGATACATCGAGACATAATCAACACGTGTCATTATAAGCTCTGCTGCAGTATGCTTGTGTATTGCCCAATGCAATTTATTTTGAACTGTAGCAAAAAAAGTTTTTGTTGTTTTTGCTGTTTTGTCATAGTCTATGGAAGTGGCATATATGTCAGTAATTTTTTGATAAAACTTACGCTCGCTTAATCGTATTTCACGAATTCTTTGTAATTGTTCTTCAAAATATTTTTTTGTTAAAACTGTACCATCATTCTTTAACCTCTCGTCATCCATAGCAAAGCCTTTGATGGTATATTCCTCAATGATGTCGTTTGCCCATTTGCGAAATTGTACTGCTCTTGGAGAATCCACCTTATTTCCCACAGCAATAATTGCTTTTAAATTAAAATGCTTTGTATCATATGTTTTCCCATCACTGGCAGTTACTCGAAAAATTCGAGTAACTGAACTCTTATCTAACTCCCCATCTTTAAAGGTCTTTTGTAAATGATAAGTAATTGTGTGTGCTTCTACATCGTATAATAACCCCATCATTTTCTGACTCAGCCAGACATTTTCATCGGCATAGATAGCATTTACATCACTTTGCCCAGTTGCTGTTAAAAATGTTAGGTATTCCGCTGCTGAAGATCGAAGAATTGAAATCTCATTTTTTTTCTTTGCCATCCTTACACCTCAATTTCTTCGATAATATTACGAATAGCTTCTCTCAGTTCATCTTCACGCATAACAATTTCTTCGATTTCCACATTTAGCTTAAGAATATCCACCTTTTCACGGGTGTCCTCTGCCTCAACGTATGTAGAAACGGAAAGGTTATAATCATTCTCTGCAATTTCTTCGTAACTTGCCAGATGTGAGAAATGCTTCACTTCTTCACGATTCGAATAAATATTCACAATGCGTTCAATATTTCCTGGTGTCAGCTTATTGTTATTCGTTACCTTAATACATTCACTAGAAGCATCAATAAACAGCGTCTTATTATCATTTTTGTTCTTTTTCATTACCATAATGCAGGTTGCAATACTCGTTCCAAAGAACAGGTTGTTTGGCAGCTGAATGATGCAGTCCACATAGTTATTATCCACCAGATATTTACGAATTTTCTGTTCCGCACCGCCACGATACATAATACCTGGAAAACATACAATTGCAGCTGTACCGTTAGATGCAAGCCAGGAAAGACTGTGCATAATAAAAGCCAGATCAGCTTTGCTCTTTGGTGCAAGCACTCCTGCAGGGGCAAAACGTGGGTCATTGATAAGCAGCGAATTTTCATCACCCGCCCATTTTATAGAATATGGAGGGTTAGAAACAATCAATTCAAAAGGCTCTTCGTCCCAGTGTTGTGGTGCAGTCAGGGTATCTTCACAAGCCACATTAAATTTATCAAAACCAATATCATGCAGGAACATATTGATTCGGCAAAGATTATAAGTAGTGATATTGATTTCTTGTCCATAAAAACCATTACGGATAGCATCTTTGCCAAGTATTTTTTCAGCCTTTAAAAGTAGAGAACCAGAACCACAGGCTGGATCATACACCTTATTGATTTCTGTTTTCCCCACAATACCAAGGCGTGTCAAAAGTTCTGAAACATCCGCAGGTGTATAAAACTCTCCTCCAGATTTACCTGCATTAGAAGCATACATGGACATAAGGTACTCATAGGCATCACCAAAGGCATCAATGGAATGGTCTTTCACATCACCCAGGTTCATTTCACCAACACCGTTTAGCAGTTTTACCAGTTTTTCATTTCTCTTGGCCACTGTAGAGCCAAGCTTGTTACTATTCACATCAAAATCATCAAACAAGCCTGCAAAATCATTTTCTGCTTCGCTGCCTTTGGCAGATTCTTCAATATGACGGAAAACTCTTTCTAATGTTTCATTCAGATTTTCATCGTTTGCAGCTTTTGCACGAACATTACAAAACAACTCACTTGGTAAAATAAAGAATCCCTTTTCTTCTATCAGACCTTCTTTTGCCTCTTCTGCCTCTGCATCCGACATTTTTGCAAAGTCAAAGTCTGCATTTCCGGCAGCTTGTTCACCAATGCTTACATAGCTGCACAGGTTTTCTGAAATATATCTGTAAAACATGGTGCCAAGAACATAATTCTTGAAATCCCATCCGTCAACTGCACCACGTAGTTTATCTGCAATTGCCCATATTGCACGATGAAGTTCATCACGCTCTTGTTCTTTCTTTGTATCAATCATTATTCTGCCACCTTTTCTTCTTTTATATATTGCATACTCTTTCAATAACGGAAATATTTGCCTCATGTTTGTCATATGACACTAAAATATAGTATATCATATCTTGTAATAATTCCCAAGAAAGTTTAGCATATATGTTAGAACTTATAAACTTCTTTACGATTGCAGTAGTATTGCCGTAAAAGAAAAAACCCTGAATTATCAGGATCTCTTGATGTGCCTTGAGGCTATAAAAAAGATGCTTTCTAAACTTGATGTGGCCTTGTATAATTTCATGACTCATCTGTATTTAATATTCCATATGTTTCACGTTTATTCATGGCATTACCTTCATTCCAAACTTGTAATAATCCCGTATTTTATCGCTTTATCATGCATCTCACGAAATGCCGCCTTTGCGCCTTCAGCATAACCTATAGGCATAGAACTCATAAAACTGTCATATATAATCATACCCTTGAACGGAAGCAAAACAGTTTCAATCATTGTAGGCAAGTTTCGTTGCAATGTGTTTGCAACAGAATTGCTGATCCCTTTTATCCCGTATAGCCTGTCTTCACCCTGTTCATTCGGAGCGATTACTACGGCATATTCCGGCTGATACTCTAAAATAAAAAACATTCCTTTCTTATGGTTCGTTCTCCACAGCTTCAAAATATCGATTTTCTCTTGTGGGAGCTCTGTTTCGCTAATGTATTTATCAATCAGTTCCGGATTTTCCCAAAGCACTTCCCTTACTTTGTGTATCATCATATCAGTTACAGAATTTGGATATTCAGGCTTGATTTTGACTTTGATTACACCCTTCCGTTCATTGACAAAACTCATTAATCCAAACCATGTCTCGTAGAAAAGCCTGCACTCTTCAGAACTTAACTGTGCAGTTTTTTCATCGTCAAACAGTGCACAACATTTCTTGTACTTCTTTCCACTTCCGCAGGGACATGGGTCATTGCGTCCTATTTTAGGTTTCTGCAATGTTGGAAATTTTATAATATTTCGATTGCGTTTGCCAATAATCTCATAAAGCTCGGATGGCGTATGCCCATTGTTTACCCATATGCGTGTGTTATTCTTTGCAAGCATAATTCGGTTAATAAACTCCTGCAGTTGCTCTTCGCTGCTGAATATAAGATTATGCCTGTCTAGGATAGTTCCTAATTCCTTTACCCCATCGCCGTAAGTTATATAATTTCTAACTTCCTCATAACCTCCTGAGGTATCATTACCGTATCCGAAAACGTCCCACATAAAACGGCGTACATTCAACCAGTGGTCGTTATCCTCATAGTCTTCAACAATGTATTTCTGAAATTCGGTTTTTGGGGGTATATAGCGGGGTTTGTCCGCCTGGTGTTCCAATAAATAATCGACTTGGTCAAAATCATCGAAAAACAAGTAATGCACGATATATTCTTTATAAAAACCGTACCAGCCACCTTTTAATACAAGCGGCAGGAGAAGAATATAAATCTCTTCTCTGCTAGTTTGTTCAACATTTTGTTTATTAAAAATATCAATAAGATCATCACGGCTGATAATGCCATATAAATTCACCGCTGCCCTTGCATAAGAATCAAGTAGCTTGCGTGTAGATGCCCTCCCGTTTGGGCAACGAACGACATCTGATGTACGATTATATTGTTCAAAAATTCTCTTTGACTTTTCTTTGTTCATATTATTTCCACTCCTATCCTTCGAAGTCCATAACTCTCCAAACCTAGATGACGCCTATGAGAGCCTTCAATGATTCGCTTTACTTCCATTTTTAGTGGCAATGTTTGCGCAAAATGCCCAGTCGTGTTCTACGAATAAAATTGTTGGTTTATATTACAATCATAATAACAACATTGCTGACATTATTATAAAACTCCCAATCTTTAGAAGTCAAACTATTCATACAGAATCTTTAACAAAATATCATTATAATCTTTCCATTCAGCTATACAAAAGTATCTCCATGATAAGTGAAGCAAAATATTCTTGATGCATCTAAGCCTACTCAGCTCTTTCTCCCATTTCTTGATATTTAAGTATCACTTGCTTTATATATTTGATTATTTCTTAAATCAAATGTTTCGACTGGTTCTTCCCCTCTTAATATTTTTCTTTTTATATGAAGATCACCCGGTGGATTATAAGTGATTCTCCATTCAATCAAATTTATTTTTCCGTCTACAATTTCAATGCCTTGTATACCATTTGCTCGGACGCATGATCCATCATTAAAGTAAGGTAGTTCATTGACTTTAGGAAAATGAGGTCTATGAGTATGTCCGCAGATTATCATAATTTTGTGCTTTTCAATCCATTCTTTATACATGCGTTCAATTTTATGAATCTTCTCAGCATTTCTTACGGGGCTTGTAGGGTTTATAAACCCTATTGAGTGAAGATATCCCCAAAAATATCTTACTGTAAGCATAGTAAAACGCCATAATTTATCATTTGCTATGTCTCCTTGATGACCATGAACCGCTAATATTTCCTGTCCTGTATTTTTATGCTTAAATACTACAGCCTCATGTAATGTAATACCAGGAAATAATTCTATTTCTTCTTCGTTATAATCATCGTAGAATTTATAATAATTCTTTTTAACATAATAGATAGACTTTAAGTAAATATTGTGGTTACCATATAACATAATCAATCTATTGGAATCAAAAAACTTTTTCAATAAAGAATATACCTCATCATGTGCCAGCCTTATGTCTTTAAAATTAGGGTTTTGCCAAAGTTCATCCCCATCTCCAAGTTCTACATAAGTATATCCATTATTAAGATAGAATTCTAATGCGAATAAAAAGATATTTTGATTTTTTGTGAATTCATCAGATGGCGTACAATCCCCCCTATGACAGTCACTAAAAAAAATAAATTTAGAACTATTATCAAAGTATTCTATTTTAGCATTATTATAAACTTCCGTTAATCTCTTTTCTGCTAACTTCTTTTTGGAAATCATAGCTCACCTCTTTTATGATAAATAAAGTCAACTTTCGCATTAAAAAACAATTTTATTATATCTAATTATTTTACCCATTAAATAGTAATATACCCATAAGCAATTTCGGTATATTATGGATATTGTTTATGTGTTTATATGACTCCAGTGGAATATTACTGAAGCACTTTACATAAACTGGCTTTTCAACCTCGCTTATTCAATTACGCACTCAATTATGCAGAATTACAATATTGTACCGCCTAAAAATTGTCAACAAAAAAGAGACTTATTCAGTCTCTACTGTTCTATCTTTTCAATTATTTCATCTTCTTTTAATATTCTTAATAATTGAAGTAGTTCATCCTTTTCATAATCTTTTTCAATCTTCTCAAATCCAAAATCTCCATAAAACTTAATAAGATAAGGGACATTCTTACACTCAAGCATTATTATTCTGCCATGCTAAGACTCTAAAATCTTCTTCATCCTCGTCATAGATCAAAAATGTTCTACATTTTCCCAGCTTTTCAAACATCAAAGCTCTATTCTTTATGAAACTTTCTATATCAGTGTCTTTTTCGCACACAAAAATAGAAATAAGTTTCTGAGCTTTCTGCTCATCGCTCATTTCTATTAGCTTTTTTAGCGAGATAACATTTGCTTTAATTTTAATTCACCTTGCCTCTCTTTTGTAGGCGATGTCAATGTTCTATCTATTTTAACACTTTTGGCTTGAGTAGAAATTATTTTTGAGAATGACTCTACTGCCTTTTTGCTATCTAAGGTGAAATTCTTATTAAATGATGATGTGGCCATTCTACATCCCTCCTTTAACTTGCAATTACTTTTTCAATAATGAATTATTAATTATTTATCCTAATTTGATTATAGCACATATATGAAAATTTTAGTACCTTTATATTATCTCTCTTGTTTATATTATGCCCAAACATGATAAATTTGTACTAACAAGCAAATTATTTTATAATACTAATATCCCTCTATCATCATAAATACTACTTTTGTTTTCATTTCTTATAGTTCTATCAGGTGCCATTATATGTGCTACAGCTCCATCGATTTTTTTGTAGAATTTTTCTTTAACTGTCAAATGCTATTTCCTTTATGTTGAATTTTGTTACAAGCTCCTCTATGAATGATTCTATAAAACCATAGTGGACAACATTGCCTTCAGTAGTTTTTATGTAGCCTTGTTTCTCTCATATATCATAAGGTACATGATCCCGACTCACTCATATTTTTAAATTGTCATTTGGTATCCAAAAGTAAGGAATAACTATAAACTTCTCAAGATTATTTCTTGGCGAGAACACTAAAACGAATGCTGTAATATCTGCTGTACTGGAAATGTCTAACCCACCATAACATTCTCTTCCTTGTAGTTGTTAAATATCAATGTTTTAATCACATGCATCCCATTTATCCATCTGCATCCAACACCGTACTTTTTCGCATATGTATCCTCATATATGTTTATGGGCTTTCAATTCAATTTATATGTTACTTGCAGGGTAGTTGGATGTCATGACAGTGGCTTACATCACATTGCTATATTCATTGTCACCCACAGCAACCACCTTGCCATCAGAATTTCTTGCCTTTGTTTTATTATAAAGATAAAGTATGTCCCATTCGAGGCATACTTTATTTTCTCTTAATATTACAATCTAAAAAATTCACATTCTCTGTCATTTTAAATTTTTATTTTGTGCACGATTCATTATAAAGCTTATTATTAATGATATTAGTAATGAAATCACTCCTATCAGCCAATATATACCTACGCCGCCTTTAATAATACTTATTGTAAAGAATATAAAGGTGATTAACAAGGTAACTAATCTTAAAATAATAAACAACCTATTTTTACTCATTTCTATTCCCCCATCACTCTTTTCTTCTCAATAAACTTTTGAAAATTCTCCTTCATACCATTTTAAGACTTCAAAAGCCTCATCTATGTATTCTATACATTTTTCACTTATCTTGGTGTCTACTTTATTATACCACTTCCAATACGGTTTTCCTTTTTATTGTCTACTTTTTAGGGTAGAGTTCAAAATAGGGGGGGCGAAAATTAACTTCAGTGATTAAATTTTCTACTTTAAACCGAATCAAACTACTCGATTTTCAGTTAAAAAAGTTACTTGGCGAGTATGAATAAGTGCTGGCAAGTACCATTTGTAGTATTATTGACATAGAACCCAAATCAAACTGTTAACCCTGGAATATTTGATTACGATTTCTTCAATTTACTCTCGAAAATTTCCACAATGGTCTTTTCTGTTCCTGTCATTCCAGGAGTAGCAATTAACCCCATATTTCTCATAGTTTCTTCAGGGGTTTTTCCGTTTATTCCATGCACGTCAGAAATATAAACACCGTTCATGGCAAAGTCTACAGAAGCGTATACCGCATCCACCGCCGCTATTCCTTTCATTGTACATCCCTGATTGCCTCCATCGCATATCATTCCAGTAATACTGCTGGCCATATTGTTCAATGCATGTGACATCATATCTACTGTACCTCCCCTTAAATAGATGAGAGCGCATGCCATGCCTGAACCTGCGGCAATTGCACATCCACAAAATGCAGATAATTTTCCTGAGTATTCTTTGATGTACATGCAAACTAAATAACTCAAAGCTGTTGCACGGAGCAGCTTCTCTTCTGTATATCCATTCACTTTATATGCCGCATACAAAGGCATAGTAGCAATAATTCCATGGGCACCGGAACCTGTAATACTCATTGCCGCCTTATCTAGACCAATCACGCGTGCCTCTATTGCTGCGTTACACAATAAAGAAGCGGTAGACCTCTCGTTTTCAGAGATTTCTTTTCCTCCGTTAAGTTCTAGTAGATGACGTGCAAATGTGGTTCTAGGGTTTTTCAGTCCTTCATGGAATAATTCCATATTTAATTTGTAAGCGTCACTTATAAAACTTATCTCTTCTATGTCCACAGTTAAAATATACTCGTAAAGCTCCTGAAGCGTATACTTATGTATAAGAGGTACATATCCAGCAGCTTCTTCTACCTTACCAATATCTGCTTTTCTTTCGTCTTCCGTTTCAAATATAACCTTACCATTAACGGTTATCTTAGTAATATTGGTATGGGAATTACGGATTGTTACAATTGCAGTATCAACATCGGTTATAACAGTAGCTTCAATAAAAATGCAGCTTGTAATTCCACTGAGCGATACCGATACTTTTCCTGCATCCACAAGTTTATGGGCTGCTTCATTGTCAGCCTCCGTTACATCTGCCAATGATTCCAGCCCTTTCTCTGGATTTCCTGCAACGCCGCCTAATGCCGCCGAAAAAATGTTGCCGACCTCTTTGCTGTTTGGTATTCCACATGTAAATGCATTTTTATACATACCACTATTCATGGCTACATTTATTTCTATGATTTCTCCGCTAGTATAACTTCGCGCTTTTGCCACAGCAAATGCTATTGCGCCAGGTTCCGTTACCCCAAGGGCAGGTTTCATATCATCTTTAATTAGTTTTGTTAACTCATTCATAACTATCCCATCCTTTATAATCTTTTAGTGCTTTCCTCTTTTCGTCTTCATTCAACAATTGCGTCAATTTTAATTAGTGGCTTTTTTTGTTCTTTAAAAGCATTTAATTAATATTACATCATACTCCATAATTATTTAATTCTACAAGTTTAAACGATCTCCTCCTAAACTTAATAATTTCTATCAATAAAATTAAAAGTAAGCTTCCAACTGGAAACTTACTAATTAATAATTAATAATTTAGTATTAAAAAGGATCAGCTTTCATTGCCAGAGGGCAAAGTTTGCATGAGGGCAAAGAAATGTTCAGGCTCACCGGTACTAAAATATTCATACCAAGATTCCAGTGTGTTTGATTCAAAAACACCTAAATGTTCAATAATTTGTTTCGCCCACAACAAAGCTCCGGTGGAACTTGCAGTAATAAGGTTGTTATCCGCTACAGATGGCTTGTCTATATAAAAACTTTGCCCTTTATAACCAGGAGAAACCATTTCAAGAAATCCCGGTCCATTACTTGTATGTGGACGGTTGTTAAGCAGCCCAAAGTTGGCAAGCGCAGCGGTAGCCCCACAGATTGCACACACCGTAGCGCCTAAAGAGAGAAATTCGCTTGCTTTTTCGATGATAGCGCCATGCTTTGGGTCGTTCCATGTATCTGCGCCCGGTAATATCAACATGCTTGTTTCACCCACAACAATATCATCAATTAAGCAATTGGGCACTATTGTCATCCCGCCCATTGTATTGATAGTCTCTTGAGAATAACTAACCGTTTTGAGCAATACACGTTGCTCGCCCTTTTTGAAAAATCGACCAGAATTCAGCTCCGAAATAACATACCCCAGTTCCCAGTCGGCTAAAGTATCAAGAACGTAAACATAGATTGTAAACATAAATTTCCTCCATTTTCATTGATAGGTAGATTGATTTACTTGCTTTTTATTATACCTTACAATTGTTGACAACAGTATGGCAACAATCTATAATGATAAAAAGAAATTATGAAAGGCGGCTATCAGATGAAAGTTGACAGGCTTGTTAGCATTATTATGATACTCCTTGATAAAAAGCGTATAGGCGCAAAGGAGTTAGCAGATATGTTTGAAGTTTCACCCCGCACAATCTACCGTGATATAGACGCTATCAACATGGCGGGTATTCCTGTTCGCGGGGCAACGGGAGTGGGCGGCGGCTTTGAAATCATGCAAAAATACAAGATTGATAGAAAAGTTTTTTCGACTGCCGACCTTTCCGCTATCTTGATGGGGCTTTCCAGCCTTTCCAACATGATACGAGGTGATGAACTGGTAAACGCCCTTGCGAAAGTCAAGAGCTTTATCCCCGCCGACAGAGCAAAAGACATTGAATTAAAAGCAAATCAAATATATATAGATTTAAGTCCGTGGATGGGCAACCGTAACATGCAACCATATTTAGAGATTATCAAAACAGCTTTACAGGAAAGCAGACTGCTTTCGTTTGAATATGCAGACCGCTATGGAAATAAAACCGCACGAACAGCCGAGCCATATCAGCTTGTATTGAAAAGTAGTCATTGGTACTTACAAGGGTATTGCCATAAAAGAAATGATTTTCGCTTATTCAAATTATCCCGCATATCAAACCTAGAAATACAAGAGGAACTTTTTACGCCACAAGATTATCGAAAACCGCAGTTAGATTTTTCTGATATTTTGGCAGCTATGCAAACAAAAATTAAAATTCGTATTCATAAATCTGTCATGGACAGGGTACTTGATTATTGCACTTATGAAAACTTTTCGCCAGATGGTGATGAGCACTACATTGTTAGTTTTCCTTTTATAGAGAACGAATACCACTACAATATTCTTTTCAGTTTTGGGGATAAATGCGAGTGTTTAGAACCGTTACATATCCGTGCAGAAATGAAGCGCAGAATACATGATATAGCTGCCATATACGAAATATAATTACCATCTCCAATATTATAGCAATGTGACTTATTGTATGTTGACTTATTGTATTCAATAAAATAAAATTACTGTTGAGGTGACATGCAACAATGGATATAGTAAAAGTTTTTGCGAATAACGTAAAAAAATATAGAACTGAAAGTGGTCTATCGCAAGAGGCTTTTGCTGAAAAAGCAGGATTGCATAGAACTTATATCAGTGCCATAGAACGAGAAAAACGTAGTATTGCTCTAGAGAACATACAGAAAATTGCTGATGCGTTAAACATTGATACTTATTTACTTTTTATTGATAAAAAAATTCTAGAACGGGAGGAACAATGATGAATCGAAGCAATTGGTTTAACTATATTGAACAAGAATTAAGTACATTGTCCTACCGTATAAAGATCCGAGGTAAAATAAATCTGTTAGACTTAAACATATATTCAGAAACTTTTTTTGCTGAACTCGTAAGCCGACTGCTGAAATGTAACTTAAAAAACATTAATGTTATAAAACAAAATACAGAAGGCATAGATTTAATTGATGAAGAAAAAAAAATTATAGCTCAAGTTTCGTCAACTTGTACCAAACAAAAAATAGAAAGCTCATTGGCAAAAAAAATCTTTAATGACTATCCTAATTATCAGTTTAAGTTTATTGCAATTGCGGGTGATGCAAATAAATTGAGAGCTAATACTTTTAATAATCCAAATAGTGCAATTTTTTCACCTGATGATGACATATATGATATTAAAGCCTTGCTAAATTTGATACTAAATTTACAGATAAAAGATCAACGAGAGTTATATGAGTTTATCAGAGATGAACTCGGAAAGAATATTGATATGGTTAAGGTAGATACAAATCTGGCTTCCATTATCAATATATTATCAAAAGAAAATTTGTCTGTTATGGCTGACTCCCCAGAAATCAATCCCTTTGAAATATTAAGAAAAATTGAATTCAATGACTTGCTCTCTGTACAACCTACCATAGATGATTATAAAGTTTATTACAGCAAATTAGATGAGAAGTACAAAGAATTTGATAAGCAAGGAGCAAACAAAAGTCTTTCTGTATTGTCTGTCATAAGAAAGCAGTATAATAAGCTGATTGTAAATACACAAGAACCATATGAAATTTTCTTTTCTATAATTGATAATGTAGTTGAATTGATAAAAAACAGTAAAAATTACATAGAAATTCCATATGAAGAATTAGAGATGTGTGTATCAATTCTTGTAGTTGATGCTTTTATTCGTTGTAAGATATTTAAGAATCCGGAGGGCTATGATTATGTTGTTACCAGATAATATTCACCCAGAATTAAGTATATATTATAATGGTGCATTAGTCCTTAACGAGCTGCAAAAAAAAGACAAACAACCCATTATAAATCTATATCAAAAAATTAAAGATGCTAATAATATGTCATTTCCTACTTTCATATTATGCCTTGACTGGTTATATTTAATTGAGGTGGCACAAATTAACGAAAGGGGGTACGTTGAACTATGTTCATAAAAAGACTTATAATATCAAGTCCTACAGAGATTATTCGTGATATAGAATTTAGGTCTGGACTTAACCTAATTATTGACGATACCCCCGTTGATGATTCAAAATCCACAGGAAATAATGTTGGAAAAACAACTGTTTTGAAACTTATTGATTTTTGTTTGGGTGCTAAAGCAAATATTATTTATACAGACACCGAAAATAAAAAAGAGGTCTACGGTGTAGTTAAGGACTTTTTGATTGATGAAGAAATTAAAATTACGCTTATTTTAACCGAAAACCTTGATGATTCAGAAGCGAAACAGCTGGAAATTCAAAGGAACTTCCTAACTCATAAGAAAGCAGTAAGAAAAATAAATGGGAAAGCTATACCAGATAAAGACTTTGAAAATGAGTTAGAACAGTGCATAATGCCTGAAAAAGAAGCAGAAAAACCGACTTTTAGGCAGATTATATCTCATAATATTAGATATAAAGATGAAAACATCAATAACACTCTAAAAACACTTGATAAATTCTCAACAGACATAGAATATGAAACATTATATCTGTATCTTTTGGGATGTACTTTTAATGAAGGAGCTAAAAAACAGGCTCTTGTTGCCCAAATAAATCAAGAAGAAACTTTTAAAGAGCGTTTAGAAAAGAAGCAAACAAAAACCACATACGAAATAGCATTGGCACTGGTAGATGATGAAATTGAAGCCCTTAATGTAAAAAAATCATCATTCAATCTTAATGAAACATTAGAACAGGATTTAGAACTTCTGAACTCTACTAAATATAAGATTAACAAAATAAGCTCACAAATCAGTAAATTAGAAATCCGTAAAAATTTAATACAAGAATCAGTGGTTGAATTAAAACAAAGTATCTCTCGCATTGATTTACAACAGCTACAATTGCTCTATAATGAAGTGACTACAAACATTTCTGGTATTCAAAAAACCTTTGAAGATTTGGTCGCTTATCATAACAATATGGTAGTCGAAAAAGTAAAATATATTTCTCAAGATTTACCAGAGCTTTCTCAAAAACTTAAAACTTCTCGTGAAGAATTAGCCATGTTTTTGAAGGAGGAAAAAGAATTAACTGAGAAAGTTGCAAAGAGTGATTCTTTTGAAGAGTTAGAGAAAATTATATTTGAGCTAAATGAGAAATACAGAGTTAAAGGTGAGTATGAAAGTATTATATTTCAACTGAATGAGGTAGAAGAAAATATTAATGAGCTTAACAATAAGATTAAAAGTATTGACAAGTATCTTTTTTCAGGTGATTTTGAAATGCTTTTAAAAGAACAAGTAAAAAAATTCAATAAACTTTTCTCTAGTATTTCACAAGAATTGTATGGAGAAAAATATGCTCTTACCTTTAAAAAAATGACAAACAAAAAAGGTCAGCAATTTTATAAATTCAATGCCTTTAATGCAAATATGAGTTCTGGTAAAAAGCAAGGTGAAATCTTATGTTTTGACTTGGCTTATCTTCTATTTGCTGATGAGGAACAACTACCCTGTTTACATTTTTTGTTGAACGATAAAAAGGAACTTATGCATGATAATCAGTTGGTAAAGGTCGCTGATTTTGTCCAATCCCAAAACATACAACTAGTAATTTCAATTCTAAAAGATAAATTGCCAACCACTGTACTTGATAAGGCTCACATCGCTGTTGAGCTTTCTCAGAAAAATAAACTATTCAAAATTGAAAAATAATCAATCTTTTTAACTTGGAGTTTGCTTTTAATTGCTGGCTCCTTTTTTTATACCGAAAAACCGAAAGGAAGGACAAAATTGAACGCAAAGGCAGATGTCAACCGTGAAAAGGTTATGGGGATACCATTGAAAGAGTTGTTTCCATTTACTTTAGATATGAGTACACATATAATTTAATTGATGAGAGTAAATCATATTTCACGTGACTGTATATTAATATTGTTTGCAAATGAAAGGACGGTGAAAACAATTGAAACATATTTTCTTTGTTGAAGATGATTTAAGTTTAATTAATGGTTTATCTTTTGCTATCAAAAAGCAAGGATATGAAATAGATGTTGCCCGTACAAGTCTTGAAGCAGAAGAGCTATGGACAAATGGTAAATATGATTTGGTGATTTTGGACGTGTCGCTTCCTGATGGCTCCGGCTATGATTTATGCAGAAAAATTCGTAAAACATCAAAAGTACCTATTATATTTCTTACTGCTGCTGATGAAGAAACGGACATTATAATGGGACTTGATATAGGAGGAGACGACTATATCACAAAGCCTTTCAAATTGGCGGTGTTTATGTCGAGAATAAATGCTCTGCTTCGCAGAAGTGACAATTTTAATCAGGCAGATACCGAATTAAATTCTAATGGCATAAAAGTAAAGCTGATAAAAGGAGAAGTCTATAAAAATGAAGAACAGCTTAGCTTAACAGCAAATGAGTATAAATTGTTATGTCTGTTTATGGAAAATCCTGATATTGTTCTTGCGTCGGAGCAGATTTTAAGCAAACTATGGGATTGTGATGAAAACTATATAGATAACAATACCCTTACGGTGTATATACGCAGATTACGTACAAAAATCGAAGATACTCCAAGCAATCCCCAAAAAATAGTAACGGTTCGGCGCATTGGATATAAATGGAATACTGTGGATTGAGGTGTACGATGAAAATACTAGTAAACAGGAAAATTAAAAAACTTTTTTGTTTGGTATTGCTGATTATAGCAGCATTTACCTTGATTTCTGCTGCTTTCATAAGTTCGAAACTTGAAAATGCAGCATGGTATATATTGGCATGCTCCGTATGCATGAGTATCGCAATATTGGTAATAAGTTATTGGTATTTCAAGGAACAAAATATAATCATGGAAAATGCAGTAACGCAAATCAAAGAATATATTTCCGGAAATCAAAATGCACGTATTGAATGTAATGATGAAGGAGAGCTATACAGACTATTTCATGAAGTAAACTCCTTAGTTTCTATTTTGAATGCCCACGCTGAAAATGAGAGAAAAGCAAAAAAATTTTTAAAAAATACCATTTCTGATATTTCCCATCAATTAAAAACTCCGCTTGCCGCCCTTAATATCTATAATGGCATTATTCAAGAAGAAGCAGAGAGTTTACCCACAATCAAGGAATTTACTGTTCTTTCAGAGCAGGAGCTTGACAGAATAGAAACACTGGTGCAAAACCTCTTGAAAATTACAAAACTTGATGCCGGAACAATCATAATTGAAAAAGCTGTAGAAAATGTATCTGAAATGATTGGTTCTATAGAAGGACACTTTTCATTTCGTGCCAAGCAGGAGGAAAAGGAAATATGTCTGTCTGGCGATAATGACGTTACTTTATTATGCGACCGTAATTGGCTGATTGAAGCAATCAGTAATATTGTTAAAAACGCTTTTGACCATACTCAAAAAGGGAATTCTATTCATATTGAATGGAAACAACTTGCGTCTGTTATTCAAGTCATCATAAAAGATAATGGAAGCGGTATTCACACAGAGGATTTACACCATATTTTTAAAAGATTTTATCGCAGTCGTTTTTCTAAAGACACGCAAGGTATCGGACTTGGGTTACCACTTGCGAAAGCTATTGTTGAAGCACACAGCGGAACAATCGAGGTTGACAGCGAATTGGATATTGGTACTACTTTTACAATCAATTTTTTAATTCCTACAAAATTGTAGGGAAACTGTCATATAGCAGTAAGATTGACATGATATTCTTTCAATATAAAGAAGGAAAGAGGATGACATATGAATTTATTGGAAGTCAAATCAATTTCTAAAACTTATGGCGGAGGTGAAGCTGCCGTAAATGCACTAAAAGATATCAGCTTTTCCGTTCCGAAAGGTGAATTTGTCGCAATCGTAGGAGAATCTGGCTCCGGCAAGAGTACACTTCTTAATATGGTAGGTGCGCTTGATACGCCCACTTCCGGCAAAGTGTTTATCGACGGTAAAGATATTTTTTCCATGAAAGATAGCAGCTTGACAATTTTCCGGCGCAGAAATATTGGATTTATTTTTCAGAGTTTTAACCTAATTCCAGAATTGAATGTTGAGCAGAACATCATATTTCCCGTATTGCTTGATTATCAAAAGCCTGATAAAAAATATCTTGAGGAACTGCTTACGGTGCTTAATTTGAAGGATCGCCGCCACCATTTACCCAGCCAATTATCAGGTGGACAGCAACAACGTGTATCAATAGGACGTGCACTGATTACGCGACCGTCGCTTATCCTTGCAGATGAGCCTACGGGTAATCTGGACACACAAAACAGCAGTGAAGTGATTACTTTGTTAAAAGAAGCTGCAAGAAAGTATCAGCAAACCATTGTTATGATTACCCACAGCAGGAGCATCGCACAGACCACAGACCGGATACTGCAAGTATCTGACGGGGTACTGACTGACTTTGGGAGGTGCCGAGAATGAAAAGCTATCTTAGCCTAATCCCAATTTCGTCCAAAGTACACAGACGGCAAAATCGCATGACACTTTTGTGCATCATCTTTTCTGTGTTCATGGTAACATCTGTATTCAGTATGGCTGAAATGGGCGCCAAAATGGAACAAGCAAGACTGTTAGAAAAACATGGCAGCCTGTCGTTTCAAGACTTGTTCAACAGCACAATGGGACAATCGCTTTTATTGATTGCGGCAGTGTTGTTTTTACTGATACTGATTGCCGGAGTGCTGATGATCTCAAGCAGTATAAATAGCAGTGTATCCCAAAGGACAAAGTTTTTCGGCATGATGCGCTGTATCGGAATGAGCAAACAGCAAATTATCCGTTTTGTAAGGTTGGAGGCTCTAAACTGGTGTAAAACTGCGGTTCCGATTGGTATTGTGCTTGGAATTGTAACAACATGGGGTCTGTGCGCTGCCCTGCGTTTCCTTGTTGGTGAAGAATTTTCTCATATTCCTCTGTTCGGTATCAGCGTCATCGGCATTGTCAGTGGTATTATTGTGGGTGTTGTTACAGTTCTCATTGCCGCCAGTTCTCCAGCAAAACGAGCTGCTAAGGTATCTCCCGTAACTGCAGTATCAGGCAATTCAGAAAACACAAATATTCGTCATGCAGCAAATATCCGTTTTTTTAAAATTGAAACCGTCCTTGGTACCCACCACGCAATATCAGTAAAGAAAAACTTGATACTTATGACAAGCTCATTTGCGCTTAGTATTATCCTTTTTTTAAGTTTTTCCGTTTTCATAGAATTTATCGGCTGCCTTATGCCCCAGTCGTCGAATACTTCTGACATCAACATTTCAAGTAGTGATGGTTCAAATTCTGTAGACAGTAAGCTGCTTGATACGATTAGAGGAATGAAAGGCGCAGAACGTGCTTTTGGCCGCAGGAGCAATTTTGATATTCCGGCAGAATTTAATAAAGATATTGCTATGTCGAATACGGTTGATATGATTTCTTACGATGAATTTGATTTAGACTGTCTGATAAAAGATAAGCAGCTTAGAAAAGGCAGTAATATTTCAAAGGTGTTTGGTAACAGCAATTATGTACTTGCAACTTGGGACAAAGATAGTCCCTTAGTGATAGGCGATAAAATAAGGATAGGCAATGAGGAATTTGAAATTGCAGGCTTATTGAAATATGACCCCTTCACCAGTGATGGCAACACAAATGGTAAAGTAACGATTATTACTTCTGCCGAAACTTTTGCACGTCTGACTGGCATAACTGATTATTCTCTTATTATGATACAGACAGCGAAAAACGCAACGGACGAGGACGTAACAGCAATCCATAATGTGGTAGGTGAAAAATACACATTTAGTGACAAACGTGAGCAACGCACTACTAGTACTTATATGGCATTTTTGTTCTTTGTATATGGATTTTTAGCAATTGTTACTTTGGTTACTGTACTCAATATTATAAACAGTATTTCTATGAGTGTGTCCGCAAGAATAAAGCAATATGGGGCAATGCGTGCAATCGGTATGGACGAACACCAGTTAACAAAAATGATTGCTGCGGAAGCATTTACCTACGCTTTATCCGGATGCATAGTCGGCTGTGTTGCTGGCTTGTTGCTTAGCAAGTTGTTATATGAAAAACTTATTACCTCCCACTTTAACTACGCCACTTGGAGTGTTCCCGTTGTTCCTATAATCATAATATTTCTGTTCGTTTTCGCTGCAGCTATTGCGGCGGTCTACATTCCATCAAGACGGATTCGGAAGCTGGCGATAACTGATACGATAAATGAACTATGAGAAAGTGTGAAGAAGGACCCATATGATGGCTGCACCATTATGGGTCCCCGGAGATTAATTCTTTTTTTTACCTCTTCGAATGGCGATACATTGCTTAATATCCTCTAAAACCGCTTCATCCGTCACGTTGATCATAAGCCACTTCTGCCTCATACCGGTTTTCGTTTCGCGATATAACTGCTGCAAATATTCTGTGGCAAAGGGGAGCATCAATTCGGTTTCTGTCCTTTCACGATCACCAATAACAATGAGAGCAATAAAGTATCCCTCCATTGGATAAAGGGTACATAAAGTACGTCCAGCCTTTTTATATTTTATATTCCACCCATACTGCATGGAACATCTGCTATATTCCAATACGGGTTTGCTTTGATACTCCGTCTCTAAATATTTGCATAGACATTCAAACAAGGGGCTATCCACATAGGCATTTATTTCTGCTATTGAGGGTCTCTGTATCCCATTGGTTTTATCCCATTTTTCTTTTATTTTCAATGTCCTTTGCGATGCATTTAATGGAAGCCATAACTCCATATAGCCTGCATCTTGAGTATTTCCATAATACATTTCTGCTAAGAAATTGCCGCAAGTCAGGTTGTGCTGTTTCATCCAGCTTTTCATAAATGAGGAAACTTTGAAGATTGCAGTTTCGATTAGTTCTGTGAAATTTTCCGCCTCAAAACAACAAACGACATACTCACAACTTGGGAGTGTATACGAAGCATGTCCTTCCGTCTGTGTATTCCCATTGGCTTCAGCTCCGACCATGTAAGTACAGCAACCTTCTCTGGCATTCCCTATATACAAAACACCCAGTTCATTCCCATTTGGCACTAAATGCTGAATATGCGGTTTCTGCCGATGAAATTCATCCCATATAATCCCGGCAGTAGCAACACCAGTAGCTTTACCTCCTTTTAATTCTGCATCAGGCACTTCGCCTTCAATTCCAATAAATGTGCGCGGTTCATCCAGTTTTCTACGGATCACTTCAACCAGAATACCATCAGCGATTAACGGTACATCTTCATCAACCATGACATAGTTCAAAAGCAAATCGGGCTTGATGAAATGATTAAGTATAACAGGACAAGCACGATATTCATCTGGTGTAATGCCATATGCATCTTTAAACGCACGAGTAAAGTTGGCATGGTCTGAAAATCCATAGTCAAGTGCCACATCAATGATTCGCTTTTTTTTATCTTTAAGAGCTTCCGAAGCTTTTGCCAGCCTGCGCAGCCTCACATATTCGTTTACAGATTTTTTAACTAACCGTCCAAACAAGCGCTGGAAATAATACGGTGATAATGACGCTACACTGGCAAGGGTTTCAACCTTTATATTCTCTGACAAATGGTCTTCAATATAGTTCAATGAGTTTTGTATTGCTTCCCATGCATGCATATTACACCTCCTAGATAAAAGGATAGCACCGATATTGTCTAACCGCTTGTCACACAGTGCTCTTTTTGCAGTCATCACACAATGGATTATACTTATTTTATGTATGTTAATATTACAATTCCTTCTGAAGTTGTTACATTAAATTGTGCATTTTGGGTATATGTTACCTTCGAGGGGAAATCTAAACGATATCCTACATTTTTACTGTACCCAAGTATGCTTGCTACTACTTTTTCGTCTTTCACAAAAATCAAATGTACCATTCCTTCATTGATATTATTTGCTTTTATATCAGCACTTTTGAATCCTACAATCTCTTCAATGCTTTCCTTACTGGCATAAGGATTAAAAGTATATACTACATCCCAATCAAAAGGTACAACTTCATTCAGTTTTATAACTTTAGCATCAATAGATTTAATTGAATTTGCTAATTTGTTATTGTTAATAAATATTACAGGGTTACCAATAGCTAAATACCCAGTGAAAGCTATTAAAACGATACTAAACAATATTATCATAGTTATTTTTGTTTTCTTTTTCATTTTGGTCACTCCAATCATTAAATAAACATTAATTATAGTATCAACGCCTGTTTTGATATTTTAATTATACCAAAAAAAGCTTTAAAACTCACTATTTAACTGTGTTTTAAAGCCTTTAATTAAATCATTTTGCTTAAGGACTAAATCCCCTTTTTCTCTTTGCTACACTTTTTCTTTTTCTAGTGCTTTTATTAAATTAGGCACTACTTCATATATATCCCCAACTATGCCATAGTGGGCAACATTAAAAATAGGAGCATCCATATCTTTGTTTATTGCTATTATACAGTCTGAAGAATTCATACCTGCTAAATGTTGAATAGCTCCTGATATACCACAAGCTATATAAATTTGGGGTCTTACAGTTTTACCTGTCTGCCCTACCTGATGGCTTTGATCTATCCAGCCAGCATCAACACTGCCACGGGAAGAACCAATTTCCCCGCCTAATACATCCGCCAGTTTCTTTAAAAGCTCAAATCCTTCTTTATTTCCTAGTCCCCTTCCGCCAGAAACTATAACCTGTGCATCTTCTAACGAAACCTGCTGCTTAGCTTTCTTTATTATATCGATTATTTCCGTGTTTTTATCCTCTTCTTTTAATTCAAAAGGTATTCTTTCTATTTCTCCATTTGCATATGGATGAAATTTAGCCTTTTCCATTACCCCTGGCCTTACTGTTGACATTTGCGGCCTATGATTTGTACAAATTATAGTTGCCATAATGTTTCCGCCAAAAGCCGGTCTTGTCATTAACAAATTAAGATTCTCTTCGTCAATGTCCAAACTTGTACAATCTGCTGTCAATCCGGTTTTTACTCTGCTTGCAAGTCTTGGAGCTAAATCTCTTCCTATTGTAGTGGCTCCTATTAAAACTATTTCAGGTTTTTTTTCATTTATTAGCTCAGCTATTACTCTTGTATATACTTCAGTAGTATACACACCTAAAAATTTATTTTCTACTAACAATACTCTATCTGCTCCGTATTGTATTAATTCCTTTGACAAAATATTTAATTTGTCTCCTAATAAAACAGCAGTAAGTTTTACTTTTAATTTATCTGCCAGCTTTCTTCCTTCTCCTAATAACTCTACAGAAACATTTAATATCTTTCCTTCCCTTTGTTCAGCGAATATCCATACTCCCTTATAATCATTTATATTCATAATTCCTCACCCCTTTTTAACCTATTTGTTTTTCTCTTATTTTTAACGCAAGCTTGTATGAAGCCTCTTCTACACTGCCTGTTATAATTTCTGCCTTAAATTGATGGGAAGGGGTAAAGGACTTTTTAACATTCGTTGGGGAGCCTTTTAGTCCTACACTTGTTATATCCACTTCTATATCATTTACACCCCACACTGTTATCTTTTTGTCTCTAAATGCATGATGTATACCTTTCACCGAAGAGTATCTTGGTTTATTTAATTCTTTTATAGTAGTCAAAAGCACCGGCATTTTTGCCTTTATTATATAATAACCCTCTTCGATTGCTCTTGTAGCTATCACTTCATTGCCTTTTACTTCTAATTTACTAACATAAGTTATTTGAGGCAGCCCTAAATGCTCTGCCATTTCTGGTCCTACCTGGGCTGTGTCTCCATCAATAGCCTGTCTTCCACAAAATATTATGTCATATTTACCTATTTTCTTTACAGCAGCTGCCAGTATTACGGAGGTGCCCCAGGTATCTGATCCTCCAAATTGCCTGTCACTTAAAAGAATTGCTTCATCTGCACCCATAGCCAGCGCTTCTCTTAATGCGATTTCTGCTTGAGGTGGTCCCATGCTTAAAACAGTTACATGTACATCTTCATATTCTTCTTTTATTCTTATAGCTTCTTCTAAGGCATTTTTATCGTCTGGATTAATTATACTTGGAACTCCGTCTCTTATAAGTGTCCCCTTTACTGGGTCAATTCTTACTTCATTAGTATCTGGAACTTGCTTTATGCAAACTATAATATTCATATATTTCACCTCTTATTTCAATAGACTTCTGGAAATAACCATTTTCTGAACCTCTGAAGTTCCCTCATATATCTCCGTTATTTTTGCGTCTCTCATCATTCTTTCCATTGGATAATCTTTCATATAGCCATAGCCTCCATGCAGTTGAACTGCCTTGGTAGTTACAGCCATAGCTGTTTCAGATGCAAACAACTTTGCCATAGCCGCTTCTTTACTAATAGACTTTCCCTCATCAAGTCTGCTGGCTGCATTATAAACTAAAAGTCTTGCAGCATTTACACTTGTTTCCATATCTGCTAAATACCATTGAAGTCCTTGGAAGGATGATAAAGGTTTTCCAAATTGTTCTCTTTGCTTTAAATATGTTATAGTTTCATCAATTGCCCCCTGTGCAATGCCAACTGCTTGTGCTGCCATAGCTATTCTCCCTCCGTCTAAAGCTTGCATTGCAATTTTAAATCCACTGCCTTCTTTTCCTAGAAGATTTTCTTTAGGAATAACACAATCCTTAAATATTAACTCAGATGTAGCTGAAGCTCTTATTCCCATTTTTTCTTCTTTTTTTCCTATAGTAAAACCAGGGAAATCATCTTCCACAATAAATGCACTTATGCCTTTGTTGCCTTTTTTCTTGTCGGTCATGGCAAGAACTACATATATACCTGCTTCTCCACCATTTGTTATAAAGCACTTTTGTCCATTTAATATATAATTATCTCCCTTTAAAACGGCCTTGCTGTTTTGTTTAGATGAGTCCGTTCCTGCATTTGGTTCTGTTAAGGCAAAGGCTCCAATTTCTTTTCCTTCAAGTAATGGCCTTAAATATTTTTCCTTTTGTGCATCTGATCCATAATGCATTAATATCCAGCCTGGTATATTGTGCACCGCCAAAATTGCAGCAGTAGAGGCACATTTTTTTGCTATTTCCTCTATACAGAGTGCAAATAAAAATTCATTTTGCCCAGCTCCCCCATATTCTACAGGGAATGGTATACCCAGCATATTTAATTCAGCCATTTTATCTAAATTTTCTCTTGGAAATCTTCCTGTTTCATCAATCTCTGCTGCAATTGGTGCAATCTCACTTTCAGTAAATTCTTTAACAACCTTTATAATCATCTCTTGTTCTTTGGTTAAATCAAAACTCATTTACTTCCCTCCTCTAAACTAAACATCTTAAATCCAAATAATATATAGATAATGCTTTTTCGGATATACCGAAAAAGCATTATTACATTAATCCTTATCTTTTAATTAAAATCGCCATTTATTTAGCTGATTCGTATGTTGCTACAAATTCAGTGCATAAAATCGGTTTTTCTAATACGTCTATAGCGGTTGGGTATTCAGGAATATTAGGATTATATGCTATTTTAAAAGTTCTGCACTGAATCTTTTTCTTATTTCCTTCCACGCCTGTAACCCTTGCTATTATTTCAAGATAATCTCCTGAAAAAATTGAGTTATACAATCTTATATTATCAAAGCCTAAACATCTTCCTTCATTTCCGTCACTAAAAATCATTAGTCTTGTAGCCGCATCCCCCATTAATGTTATTGAACGCGAACCATTTACAATACCGCCTGCATAAAAAACATCCTTTGATGACATTCTTATACGCATTTTAGTTTCAAAATCTTTATCTGGTTTTTCAAAAGCCATTTTTATACCTCCTCATAATCTACACTATTAAATTACTTTTTCTACCTCTGCCCAAGGATCGGCTACTATACCTTCTGGTTGAACACCCCTTTGCTGAGGCTTTTTAACTACCAATACCGAGTACCCTTTTGAACACAATAAAGGTGGATTTAAAATATCCATTTCATTTTCAGCTGCATCAGGTCTTCCATTTCGTCTTGCTGGAGTTGCAACCTTATAAGTTTCAAGTTTAACTCTGCGAGATGTATTCCCTATTTTCACCATAGTGGCTTTAAAATCTACCTGATCTCCTACATAAAGGTCATGGTAAAAGTGTACGTCCTCATACCCTAAGCATAAAGATTCATCCCCATCGTTTAATATCATGACTTCTGTTTCCGCATCTCCCCAAATGTCTAATTGTTTTCCTACTGGAACAACGTCTCCTAAATTACTTCCATAATCTGGAAACATTTTATAGTTTAGTATTGCCTTATTTCTCATCCAAACATACCTCCTTGAAAAATTGTGGTTTTTAATATAATAAACTATATAATTTTTGTTAAATTATACCGTTTACCTTCATATCCATTATTGCTTCCTTACTTATTCCAAGCTTTCCATATACCTCTTCATTATGTTGTCCGAGTAGGGGTGCTGGGAAATCTACACTTCCTGGAGTTCTGGATAACTTAACTGGTACCCCCTGGAAGTACATTTTACCTATAGTTGGGTGATCCATATGAACCATCATTTCTCTAGCTTGAATTTGTGGATGTTCAATAGCTTCTTTCATATCCAGTACTGGTCCACAAGGTATTCCTGCCTTATCAAACAGTTCCTCTAACTGCTTCTTTGTTTTATCTTTAGCCCATTCTTTAATTAAATCTCTCAATTCCGGAATATAGTTTTGACATCTTGCATCATTAGTTGAAAATTTTTCTTCTTTTAGTAAATCTAATCTTCCTATTACTTCACAGAACTTAGCCCACAATTTGTCATTTCCAACACCTATAGCTGCATAGCCATCTTTAACTTCATATATATCAAAGGGTGCTATGGATGGATCTATATTTCCTTGCCTCTGAGGAGTTTTTCCTGTCATAGTTTCTATAACAATAGCATTTTCTAAAAGTGAGAATATAGTATCTAACATAGCCACATCAACTGCTTGGCCAAGTCCAGTTTTTTCTCTGTTATAAAGTGCCGTTAAAACACCTACACACAGGTATATACCAGTAACATTGTCCGCTACAGATGGTCCTACTTTAGTTGGAATTGATTCAATGAATCCAGTTAAATTAACCATTCCTCCCATGGACTGAGCCACTATGTCATAGCAAGGTCTATTGGAAATTGGACCCGTTTGACCAAATCCAGAACCTGCTGCATATACTAACCTTGGATTTATTTCTTTTAATATTTCATAATCTAAACCTAATTTTTTCATAACTCCTGCTCTATAGTTTTCTACAACTACATCTGCATCTTTTACTAATTCTAGGAATATTCTTTTGCCTTCTTCACTTTTTAAATTAAGAGTAACACCTTTTTTATTTCTGTTTAAAAATGCAAAAAAACCACTTTCGCCACTTGCGGTATCTATAGGTCCCCAAGTTCTGCATTGATCACCACTTGGACTTTCAATTTTAATTACATCTGCACCATTATCAGCTAAAATTGTTGTGCAAAAAGGTCCATTGTATGCATGAGTTAAATCCAATACCTTTAATCCTTCTAATGCCTTCAACATACTTTTATCCTCCCTATAATATTTGTTATTTTTTTTGACATATTTAAATTTAAATGTTATCACTTGCCCTTAAATCAATGCTACCAACATTTACAGCTCCTGTATATGTTAAAACAAGACAATGTTTTTGTACTCTTTGACGAAAGCATTTATATTCTTTAATCCCTATTGTTATAAATAACTGTAATAAAGAAAAAAACCTGCTTTTTTGAAAAAGCAGGTGATTCCTCATATATATTTTTGTTAATTTTATTTTTCATAAATCGTAAAACCATTTAGTTCTTTTATCAAATAACCCATGTAGAACTCAAACCTTACGTCTGTATCTGATAAATCTCTTTTTATAAGCTCTTGTATTTTATTGATTCTATAAACAAGTGTATTTCTATGTAAATAGAGTTTCTGGGATGTTTGAATTAAATTTCCATTCTCTTTAAGAAATACATACAGTATTTTTTCAAAATCTGTATTGTTTTGTTCATCATATTTATTTAATCTGCCTACAGTACTGTCGTAATATTTTTTTAATAAAGCTGTATTATCTATCTCTGTAAGTATTTTATATACACCTATATCAGAGTAAAAAACAGTTTTATCTATTTCCTCTTTTACCTTTGTTATCTTCAAAGCTTTTTCAGCTTCTGTATAACTTTTTTTTATTTCTGAAAACTCTGTATAAGCCTCTCCTACACCAATACTCACATTGATTTCAGGCAGGATTTTTTTGCTGTTTTTTCTAATTAGGTCTGTAATGACATTTAAGTTGATATGCCTTTCCTTTTCATTGATCAAAAGTAAAACTATAGAATAGTTCTGCAAAAAACTAATAGGTCTAAAGCTCGAATCCCAAATTGAACTATTTACAGCCTTTGAAAAAATATCCTTAACATGCAATGTATTCTGCTCATCCGTAATATTTTTAGAGTTCAAGTATTGTTGAATATTGTCCATATTTGCAATAAGTATTCTAACAGACTTTAAAGAGCTGTATCCATAGCTTGAGATTCTATGAATAAAGCTTTCAACAGTAATTGTATTTAAAAAAATAGCACTCATTAACAGGTCTTGGGAAGAAACTTCTTCAAGCTGCCTCTTTACTATTTCACCGCAGATAATTCTTGTTAATTCTGTTAAGCTAACCTCCCAAGGAAATTCAAATACTGGAAAGTCATTTTCATCAGATATAACATTAATATACTGGGGTACTTCTTTCACATATTTTCCTACATTTACTACTAATCCTGCAGCTTTTTTCTCTATTAAGCTTTTCATAAGATTAATAAAAGCATCCTTGCTATTTAATATTTTAACTCCTGTAACTATTATTAACTCATCGCTTTGCGCATACTCTGCTACATCGTCTGGATTTTCTATAATATGGACCCATCTTACTATTTTATTAATCCCTTTAATGCCGCTTACTAATTTCAAATCCTTTAATTGAGATAAATTTAACAGCTGATCAAATCTAACACTCATAATTAAACCTCGCTCTAAAATTTATTCGAACTTTTCAATTCAATTTTAACATAAGTTTGAGCATCTTTGTGATACGAATATGAACTTGTTTACAAGGATACAGAAAAGATATATTTATGTGCTAACATATAGTTGGAGGTGTAAAAATGGCTTACAAAATTATCTTAGTTGAAGATGATGCAGAGATAAGAGAAATCATTATAGACTATTTTGTTGAGAAAAGCAGAGGGGTTTTTCGTATAGATTCTGCAAAGACATGGATTGAAGGTCAGGAAAAATATGCTGAGAATGAATATGATTTGGTACTTTTGGATGTAATACTGCCTGGGGTGGATGGATTTGAAATTTGCAGAGAGCTTAGGAAAAAGAGTGATGTTCCCATTGTCTTTATCACGGCAAGAGACAAGGAGGACGACAGATTGCACGGGTATCAGCTCGGATGTGACGACTACATAGCAAAGCCTTTTTCGCTGGCAGAACTTTATGCCAAGGTTACTGCATTGATCAAACGTGCTAAAGGCATGGTGCGAAACGAAATCATATCGGTGGGGAGCATAAAATTGAATCCCTATCGGTGTACAGTGTTGGTTAAAGAGACGGAAGTCATACTTGCGCCGATGGAATTTGCCATCTTAAAAATACTCATGGAGAATTGCAACCGTTTGGTAAGCCGTGAAAGCCTTCTCATCCAGGTTTGGGGATATGACTTTGACGGTAATTACAGGGTGGTGGACAATCATGTTAAAAAATTGCGCAAGGTCTTGGGGGATGCGTCCCAACAAATTAAAACAGTATTTAAAAAAGGGTACAAACTGGAGGGGTAAGTTTGAAAAAGAATAATACAAAGCGCATTATCTATCTTCGCATCTGTGGCTCTTTTTTGGCCATATACATAGTGCTGATGGCAGGTTTCAGCATATTCCTGGTATCTCGGGAGAAGGAAATAAAGAGCCTGGAGTTCCGGACATTTGGTTTACAAGTCAATAATATGGTGGAAGATGTCCTGAAAAATAATATTGACAATAATAGTCAGGTGACAGATATTGCAAAAGTAAAAAAAGAATTCGTCAGAAATGCATCTTTTTTTACTCAATCAGGGACAGAAACTGCAATTTTTACCGGTAATTATAACCTCATTTTTAATACGAACAACTATTGGTTATGCAGTTATGCGGAGCGTAATGAAGGAAACAAAAATTATACAGAGTATGGATATTTAAACCCAAAGGAATGGTTTAGCGAAAAGGAAATCTCAGAACTCAATAATTACTTAAATGCGAATCCAAAGGCAGAAAAGGCGGGGGATCTTACCGGGTATTCAGTTGATTTGGTAGGCTTTTGGGTGGATAATGAGATGATTATTCCTGATAAAATAAATGTTACTGCCATGTATGCCAGCACCTTTGATGAAAACGGAAATGTAAATTCAAGCGGCGGGATAGTTACAAATGACGTTGTCTATGTTTCAAACTATCAAAATTCCAAAGGGTTGCCCTATTTTGAAAATGGCAGCATCCAGTGCAGCCAGATATGTTCTCTTAACAGCGAAAAACAAAACAAACTACGTCAGATAGTGATGGATCAAGGAAAGTTAAAAGAAGCAGTGAAACAGTTAGGCAATGTCTCCTGTGAGAGAGTGAATTTGCTTACCTATCGTTTTTACCTGCCGCTGCCTTATCATAATACGGCAAAAATGACGGGCAATCAAAATCAAGGCTATTCCAGTGAATTTTGGACGGTGATTGCACGCGAGATTAATTTATGGCATCAATGTGCCGGTACCATGATCTTTGTATGGATCAGCTGCTTGCTGACATTTATTATCGTAGCCCTTATACTTGCAAGACAAACCTACAGGACTTATCAAAAACAAGAAATGCTGGAAAAGCAGCGCCAAGAAACGACCAATGCCATGGCTCATGATTTAAAAACCCCTCTAAGTATCATTTCCGGATTCGCGCAAAATCTGATGGAAAATATCCATACAGAAAAAAGAGAGCGCTATGCAGGGAATATTCTGGCCAATGTGAACCGTATGGACAAGATAATCCGGGATATGATTGAGTTGTCAAGATTGGAGTCGGATTCATTTTCAATTAAATTGGAGGATGTATTTCTGAACGAAGTGGCGGCAGAAATCATTCAGCGTTACAGTCAGGTCTGTGATGAAAAATCCATAACAACTCATCTAGAAGGCGATGCGGCAATCAAGGCAAATCATGATTTAATAGCAAGAGTTATTGACAACTTTTTTATAAACTCCATAGATAGTACTCCTGAGGGCGGCACAATTCGAATAAGAATATTCGATAACACACTTGAAGTATATAATAGCGGCAGCTACATTCCTGAAGATAAGATAAGTGAAATATGGCAGCCATACAGAAAAGCGGATAGTTCGCGCAGCAATACAAAAGGTACAGGTCTTGGCCTGGCAATTTCACGTACAATTCTTGAATTGTTTAAATTTTCCTATGGAGTTAAAAATAGTAATGACGGTGTAGTCTTTTGGTTCAGATTCTAACAATTACCAATAAAGAAAAGGGACTCTCTCCCTGCAAAACATGTTCTCAAAAATAAGGAATAGACCGTTTATTTAAAATAGCCAGATATTAATTAGTTATATCTAGCTATTTTTTTATTATAAACAACAAAATCAAGTTGTTATTTTAATGAATTATCAGGTTTCGAAGTTTTGAGGCAAACATATTGTCACCATTGTAAAAATAGCCTGCCAATTTAGCCTAATGCTTACATCTCAGAAATTTTATTAGCAGCTTTGCGAAATTTCTTTTCATCGTACATCTTCCGATCTATTGTCTTTAAAAATAGTTCAGCCCTATTACCTATTGATGGGTGATAAACCTCATAGCCTATGCTGAAGCTTACCTTATATGGCTTTTTTGTATTCTTGTTAAAATCTAGAAGGCTGCTGTTAATATGGTATATCTTAGCTTCTAAGTCAGATTGATCATCCACATCAGAAATTATACAAAATTCATCTCCTCCATATCGTGCAATGAAATCCTTGTTACCGGCTGAATTGCGCAAAATTTTGGCTATGTTTGTAAGGGCAATATCGCCTTCATAGTGACCAAAACAATCGTTGATAGATTTGAATTTGTCAATGTCTAGCAGTATTGCGGAGAAGGAGTGATTGCTGGTTGCAGTGTCAATTTTATTCTGAATATGGTTGTCTAGTGCCTTACGATTGAAAAGGTCGGTCAGATAATCTGTATCCATCCTGCGATTTTGAACATTTGTAAATACAACCTGTGCAGCAAAAGTTGCACTAATCAGCGAAAAAGGCAGTCCCAAAATAAAAAGCTGTAAAGTAAATCCTATCATGGGGAAAATAAGAAAAGAAATCAGAGATCTGTAGTAGCTTGCCTCTATTTTGGACTTTTGATTTATTATGAAGCCTTCGATAATAAGCATCATAACGAAAATGATAGACATTGGAAGCAAAAATAGAGGACCTCTATTATATATTCTAGCTTCATCAAAGTAAAAAACCTGTCGGGTAAATGCCGTTGAAATTACTATGACACTACTAATCACAGCTAATATCCAAAGAATAGTATTTATCCTGCGTTTTAGTACTATATCTATATTTGAAATTTGTGTACAAACATAAAGGTAATATGTAGGAAGCAACGTTGTGTTGAGAATGATTTCGAAATAATTACCTGCGGCTGCAAAAGGAAAAATCCAAGCAGGAGGGCAATAGATGCTGCTTATAATATCTGCAGTGAACGAGAACAACATAATAATCAAAATTAAAGGAAAGTAGCGTTCCTGTGTGGAATGAATGTTTTGGTGCAGGTTATCCATTGCAATAAGAAAGCTTAACTGAAGCATGCAGTATATGCAAATGCATAAGTAAGGTAAAGAAAACATAAGAGCCTCTCCTTTTTAGAAATTAACTCATTATAGAATTTAATCTTCAATGCTATATTCCATATTTTACTACATACTCACCTTTATTTCAATTTTGTTTTATCCATTAAATCCTTTTGCTATATTCCTTCTATATTTTTTAGTATAGCTAATCTGAAACACTTTTCTAAATGCAGGTATTTTTTCCATGAGAGAAATTAAGATATTTGCTATAAAAGTATTTACTACAAACATTATACAATACAAAATTATATTTACTAATATGGGCAGGTGATAAAAATACTTATTTATATCTAAAATTATTAAAATTGGCACTAATTCTGAAATTACAAAAATAGCTAACTTTATTATTGACAATTGAATTGATTTTTGGGGACAAATATTAATGCACCTTTGACAACTTTCACAGTTGCTATTCCACCTTGGTCTTCCATTATACATATCTATTGCTTTTACAGGACAAACATCTTTACATTTACCACAGTTAATACAATTATAATCTGCTATATAAGTTTTACCTAAAATTCTTCGTCCCAAATTGCAAAATAAAGCAAAAATAACCCAGGACAATATTAGAATTATAATATTTATTTTCTTAAAGTCAGTTTTATTTTTAATTATTTTTTTTGTTATTTCTATTATTTTAGTCTCTGCAGCCTTAAATACCCGTTCCTCTATTTCCTTTGTTTGTGGATTTAGGATTTGAGTAAAATTATAAGTATAAACAACCATATCTGTAAAAAACACTTTAAACCCATTTTTATTCAACAGATACTTAGTATGATTTAAAGATTGTCCTTCAATTCCCGCAGAGGTACATACAATAGCAGTTGGATATAACTCTGCAGCTTTCAGCTTTGAAATATATTTTAGCATAATTGAAGGAGTTCCAAAACCATAAACAGGAAAGCAAAATATGTGGAAGTTATAGTCATTTAACTTTCTATCTTCGCTTTTCTCAATATTTAACAAATCGACTTCACACCCTTTGTTCCTTAACTCGCCTTCTATTGTTTTAACCAAATGAAAAGTATTTCCTGTTCCTGAAAAATAATGGATAAGATATTTAAACATCAATAATCTCCCCCTTTTATTATTTACTCAACATACTATTCACAACACTCCAAAACACATCAATATCATCATAAATTTGTTCTGGTTTAAAACCAACCACTCTCAGCATACTTATACCTATATACAAAGCCATTATTGCATAAGCAGATTTATTTATATCTGTTTCTTTAAAAGCCCCAATCTTATTTCCATAACAAATAATAGAGGAAATACCTGCATAATCTTCTTTATACACCTCCTGTAAAATCCCTTGCAAATTCGTATCTATCATTGCTCTTGAAAAGAAATTTACAAATAACTTAGCCTTCTTTGCTGGTGGGATATTCATTAATTCCACTCCATCAATATCTGAAACATTTAATTTAGGCTCAGGTTCATTATTAGTATTGTAATATTGTGGAAGAGCACTTTTCTGAACTATCTGCAAAATTTCAAAAGGTGTACTATCCTGCCTTACTTCACTGCCTATTTTTATCTTATAGTAAGTTAAAAATGCTCTAAAGGCTTCCAAAATGAGATTATCCTTACTTTTAAAATAGTAACTAACAACGCCTTTAGAACAATCTGCCTCTTTTGACACCATGTCTAATGACATTTTTTCTATACCCACAATACAAATACATTCTAATGTTGAATTAATAATTTGACTTCTTCTTATAGGCTCCATCCCAATTTTAGGCATGCAATTCCTCCTATTTTACTATTATTTTATTTTGACCAGTCATATTAAAATAATGATATCATGTTTATAATAAAAAAACAATATGACAGCACTTATAAAATACTGTCATATCAAATAATTATTCTGCTTCTCGTAATCTTTCTACAATACTTTCCCTGCGGATGTCTCTGTAGCATACTATTGGTACAAAATATGCAGCTGCAAATAAAATTGGTATACATATTATTACCGGTAAGATTGTAAAATGATAGGTAAAAAACCATATTTGTGCTGCAATGGCATGAGTCAATAAATAAGCAATCCCAGTACCAACTGTAAGGGTAAATAGACTTGTTACTGCTGCGTAGGTAAAACCTTCGCCAATAAGCATCTTTCTCATCTGTGCTCCAGTCATTCCCACACTTTGCAGCATGGCAAGTTCTCTTCGTCTCGTATGAATAGAAGTAACCATAGAATTTATAAAGTTAAGGATACCTATCATAGCAAGTATAAAGCTTAATCCACCACCAACAACCATATACATATTCTGCGTGCCCCTGAATTGTTCTGCATAAGTTGCTTTCGACTCATACTGCAAAGTTTTACTAGCACAATAATTTGACAGCCAAGTTCCCACTGAATCAATCTTATCAGCCTTTGCATTAAACAGTACCCTAAGTGGCTCTGAATCTGGATTGTGGGCTAAAAATTCACTATCTGCCATGATAAATTCCATATCTATATAATGTCCATGCAAACAGTTTGCTGCAGAAGGCATACTGGCAAGCGCAAGCACCTTATACTCTTTGCTTGTACCATCCTTCATCTTAAGGGTCACAGTATCTCCTATATTATAGTATGGGCATCTCCCATCCGAATAGTAAGTGGATACAATTACATAGTCCCCTGAAAAAAACTTTTCAAAGTCAGCTGTTCCTTTAAATAATTCAAGCTTTGAGAGCATCCACTTATCAATGCCATAAATATGGGCATATGTCGATTTTTCATTCATTGCCATATTTACTGCATCATCGCTGTATGGGGGCCTAAGGGTATCTGAATGTTCTTTAATAATTTTTTTTACATTCTCATAAGCCGCATCAGACAGCTTATGCTTATTTTCGGACATATAAACAGGGCTGATATTGGTTATGCCTTCCACCTTTGCAGCATCATTTATAAACCCTGCATCCATGTAAGTCAGTTCATAAGCCTTTAACAAAGAAGTATCTGCCACTGCAAAATCACTGATAATGCTGGCGGAAATAAATTTGTCCATATCAAAGCTGCTTACAGCTGCATAAACACTGCTAAGCAGTATCATACTCATAGACAGCGAAAGTATAACTGACACTGCTTTTTTACGACTACGAAATACATTTTTAACAGCCATTCCAATAATTGATACTTTTTTTGTTTTTCTTCTATTCTTTTTTACTGAGCTTACTTCTGTATACCTTACCGCTTCCATAGGACTAACCCTGGCGGCAATTCGGCAAGGCTTATTGCAGCTGATATATACCGTTGCCAAAGTAAAAAGAGCAGCTCCAATAAAAATAGCAGGATTTGCCGAGGTTACCGTTGATTTTGCAATATTGGTCATTGACATTAAATATGGCACCAGCAGTATCCCTATAGCATAGCCGCAAATTAGTCCAATTGGAATACCAATGCAGGATAAAATAAGTGCCTGGCGCCGCACAATACGTTTTAACTGCCTTCCTGTAGTGCCAATGGTTTTAAGAAGGCCATAATATCGGGTATCCCTTGCCACCGAAATATAGAATATATTAAAAATAATTAAATAGCCGGATGTCAAGATAAGCAGCAATACAATTAATATCAGCACAATCATATGAAAATCTACTTCAGCAGCAGAATAAGCCCAGTTAACTCCGGTATTGATTTCATTTGGAGCAAATCCAACATCTGTTAATACCTTTTTAACCTTTGCATCTATATTCCATGAATTTGCGAACCATACACTACAGTCAATAGTTCCTGAAATATCTCCGTTCGAACGTTTAGATAAAGGCTCCAGATAAAGAGGTGCAGCTCCAAGTACGTACTCTTTAGATAACCAGGCTTCATTGGCAGGTGCCACAGGATCACTCTCCCAAAATCCGCATAGGGTAAAAGCTTCTTTATACTTTACCCCCCGCACAGTGAATTCAAGTGTTACCTTGGACCCAAGCTTATGCGGTACTTTGAGTGCATCTAAAACTGCTGTTGTAGTAGCAATATCCATTTTGTCTTTTGGCATTGTTCCGGTAGTAGGATAGTTAAATCCCCATTTTGCACTCTTATCTTCTGAATAACGAAGCTCTGTATAAACCTTTTTCAGTGCTTCATTTTCTGCTTTTCCCAAGATAATATTATATGATATATCCTTTATAGAGGGATGTGTGCTAATCCTATCATATTGTGCCTGGGTAATCCGTTTATATCCGCCATGAGAACTAGTACCAACCTGGCGCATGGTGCTTTGTTCCATAGATTCTATAATGCTGCTGCCTGCAGTAAACAGACTGGTGAACATCATTGCAGTCAGTGCAATAGCAATAATCGCTACAATGTTTCGCAATTTGTTTGCCTTAAGACTGCGTCTGGAAAGTGTAGTAATCGCTTTTTTGTTATTAACTTTAATCATTAAGCCTCACCACCCACAATCTTTCCATCTTCAATGCGAATGATGCGATCTGCCATTTGAGCAATTTCTTCATTATGTGTAATCATTACAATGGTTTGTCTAAATTTCTCGCTGGTAACTTTCAAAAGTCCCAAAACATCTAAACTAGTCTTACTGTCTAAATTTCCTGTGGGTTCATCGGCAAGAATAATAGCAGGCTTTGCCGCTACTGCCCTGGCAATGGCAACACGCTGCTGTTGTCCGCCTGAAAGATTATTAGGCAAATTTTCCAATTTACTTTTAAGACCTAGGACTTCAATAATTTTATCTACATATGCACTATCTGGTACAGTTCCATCAAGCTGAATCGGCAGTACAATGTTCTCATATACATTTAAGACTGGTACTAGATTATAGTTTTGAAAAACGAACCCAATTTTTCTTCTGCGAAATATTGTTATTTCTTCATCCTTTAGAGAAAAAATTTCCTTCCCATCCACAACTACATTTCCGCTTGTAGGACGGTCAATGCCTCCCAGCATATGCAGCAGCGTAGATTTCCCGCTGCCAGAAGTACCTACAATGGCTAGAAATTCTCCATTTTCCACTTTAAGGTTTACGCCGTCCAAGGCTTTCACAATAGCATCTCCACTGCCATAATGTTTCATTAAATCTCTTGTTTCAAGAATCACCATCTTATTTTCCTCCTCCAATAAAAAAAGTCCATATAAATTTTTATCTACATAGACTTTAACACATCAATCTTTCATGGTTATTTCTGAAATATTACAGTTTTGAAAGATTTCATATAATGTATGGTAAAAACAAAGAGAATGTGGACCCTTTTCCTAGGATTGATGAAACTTTGATATATCCATCCTCTGCGGATATAATTTCTCTTGCAAGAAATAACCCAATACCCACACCCTCCTCATTTTCTACTGCTTTAGATCGGTAAAAACGAGTAAATATCTTACTTTGTTCCTCTTCTGCAATTCCAATGCCTTCATCTGTAATATCAAGCCGATAAAATAATTCATAGGGCATGGTTTTAATTGTAATCATGGATTTAACAGGGGAATATTTCACTGCATTATCCAACATATTGTAAATAGCTTCTGTTGTCCATTTCATGTCAAAACAAGCAACGTCTGATGTATTTTGGTATGAAATCGAAATGTTCTTTGCATCCGCTTTTGGCAGAATCTGACCAACCACCGAATCAAGAAGTGTCTGCACATGCTCTTTTTGTGGATTTACTGTAATAATGCCAGCTTCAAGCCTTGAAGTTTTCACTAAAGCACCAATTAAAAAATTCAGTTTTTCTGCCTGAGTTGATAGTGCCTTCACACAGATTTTACAATCCTCGGTTAGCTCATACTCTGAAAGAAGCTGTGAATAAAGCAGGATATTAGCAATTGGTGTTTTGGTCTGATGGGAAATATCCGTTATCAAGGTTTTAATTTTATCTTTTTCAAAGGTCAGATTTTTGGAGGATGCTGCACATTCCAGCAGGTACCGGTACATCCTTGATTCCAGTGCTGATAAGGTGGATTCATCATAGGTAGTCTCACTAAAACTGCCATCTATAGCACTCATCAACATTTTGTTTAATTTTCCCACGGTATTCTTTGTCTGCCTTCTATTAATATAAACAATAATAAGCGCTGCAAGAACTGCTGTTGCTCCAATTACGATACAGCTGATATTTAACATATTCATATCACTTCACCGCCCAGGTGTAACCAATCCCATACACCGTTTTGATATACTTAGGAGAAGATGGCATATCCTCTAATTTATTGCGCAAGCGCTTGATAGTCACTGATAATGCATTTTCATCTACATATTCAGCTCCATCTGTCCAGATGCGGTCTACCAAATCAGTTCGTGCTACAATGCTCCCTTTATTGTCAATCAGTATTTTTAACAATTTTTGTTCTGTCTTGCTTAACTCTAGCGGTTTCTTATCTCTCAAAAATTCCATTTTTTCAAATGAAAATGAAAAATTATCAATTTGAATTTCACTTGCTGTAATAACTTGGCTCTTGCGCAATTGAGCATTCACTCTGGCTCTAAGTATCATTAAGCTGAATGGTTTTGTAATATAATCATCCGCCCCCATTTCAAGCCCCGTGACGATATCCGTTTCCATATCATTAGCAGTCAATAGAATAATTGGTATCGTTGAATTCTTACGGATTTCAGTTAATAATTCTAATCCGTTTCCATCAGGCAAGTTAACATCCAAAATGATTAAATCAGGTATTTTCTCAGCTATTGTATTTTTAGCAGCAGCAATATCATAGGTTTGAATAAAAAAACAATTATCTTTTTTTAGAGCAAGAACAATACCATTGCTCAAAGCTTTATCATCTTCCACAATTAAAATACTATACATAATTCATCCTTCTTTAATCGAATTTTGGGGACTGCTATTCAATCTCTATTCCATTTATTTTGTATAAACAGCTTGAATTATCAGTTCTGCTGTTTTATTTTAATAATCCTGCTGATGAACTCATTATAGCTCTCATTTTCACGCTTTGTCAAAGCGCCCAATGCACTTAAACACTCCTTATGAAAACTTTTCTTTTCTCAAAATTCAATATCAATATCTGAGTCCATAAGTTTTGATATTATTTTTTATTTCAGTTTACTTTAAAATTTACTATACATAAAAAAATTTGATAAAATGCAGAAGCTGCTAGAATTGATAATAATACAGAGAAGGGCATAAATAGAAAGAAGTTGTTAAAGTAAGTGTATGCATCAAAGGCGTACCCCATTTTCACTACTACATACGGTAAATACATTAATGCTGTGATAATAACACTAACAATGGCTATTGTTGCTATGGCAAGCATTCTCACCACATTGATTACCAAGGGTGACACAATACTATTCGTTAATGCCCCAATCTGATGTTTGTTCACACGGGCAAATTCTACTAAAGTTAGTAGTGCAAATAAAACTCCACTGACCAGTGCGCCAATTATACAAGGTTTTACAATCAAATCACCAGAGGTGCTTTGAGCAAGCATGGTTTTAAACATAGTTCCCTTTAGATTATATCCCAATATTGGAGAAATCATAGTCAATAGAATAATCATATAAACAGTCCTTAAATGAAAGATACGATTTAATTCCACTCTAAGATAAGAAAATAATTTCATTATTTCACCACCTCTTTTCCCATAATAAGATACATATAGGCATCCTCAAGGGTAGGTTTCACGATATGATTATAAGCCATGTCAATCAATTGCTCTGGTGTGCCGCTAAATAAAATTTGACCCTGTTTAATAACAATCAATCGATCACATACAGATTCCACATCCTCAATTATGTGGGTGGATAGTAAAACAAGCCTCCTCTGTGTAGTTTGAGAAATCAAGCTGCGAAAATTAATCCTTTCCTCTGTATCAAGTGTCGCAGTGGGTTCATCGAAAATCAATAGTTCTGGACTACCCATAAGTGCCTGAGCAATCCCTACTCGCTGCCTTTCTCCGTCAGACAAAGCGGAAATATGAACTTTCTGTTTCTCCATCAGATTTGTCTTTTGAATAACCTCCTTTATGACCTTCCTGCTGTTTTTTATTCCTTTAAGTGCCGCTATGTAATCAAGAAATTGCCATAGGATAAGTTCATCATAAAGCCCAAAAGATTGCGGCAAATATCCCAAGCTCTCTTTAAGCTTTTTTCCCACCTTAGGCAAAGGTACATCATCCACAAGAACTTGCCCACTAGTTGGTTGCAATTCTCCTATCAGCAGTTTTACAAGAGTTGACTTTCCCGCTCCCTTAGGACCCAAAATTCCAATGAGACCGGGGCTTTCAATTTGTACTGAAACATCCTGTAATGCTTTTTTACCCTTTGGGTATGTCATATTTAAATTTTCAACTGAAATTTTCATAAATATTATTGTCCTTTCTTGTAATTAGCAAGGGGTAAAGTGTTTTTTATATTTGTGTATTGAAAGCTTTATAAAATAATAAAAGCAATATATCATTATAAATATTTCTGGAAAAGCATATCTTCCCTGTCCTTCTGTCACAAAATATACAACTGTAAACATATAAAACAATATTACATTATATAAAGTATATTTATTTAAAAACTGTGTTTTCCCTTTCCATATATACTCTAGAGTTACCACACTGTAAATTAATATATATGTTATAGCTAGTACAAAAATTATACTTCTAATATCATTAGTAACAGTAAATAAAATAGCTCCAGCAGAATCACTTATATGACTTCCATAAGTTATGTAAAGTGCATCATCGCTCCAAAAATATACATTAAATAATCTTTTAAACCCTAATTGTATAAACTGCATTGGATGAGATTTTATCCATGTTTTGGCTGCAGTTGAGAGCATCTTATTTTTTTGCGTCATGTTAGCCCGATTGTATTCTTCTGTTTTTACAATAGAATCTTCTACCTGATCTACAGGCATCCATCTTCCTATTTTATTTTGAGAATTATTATTTATATATAAAACAATTCCTCCATTGTTAGATACATAAGTAAGCTGACCTACAAGTTTTGTGTTTCTATATATCCATGGTGCTATAGTAATAGCACAAACTACTAAAACTATTAATGAATTTTTTATAGAGAGGATAATTTTTTTCTCTATTAATAATTCCAATAAAAATATAGCAAAGAAATATGCAATAAAAAAAGGTTTCACCAATGTATTTAATCCTACAAGTACCCCTACATAAACATACTTATATTTAATATCACTAAAATATATAAAAGTAACAAAAATAAGTATAGTAGTAAATATAAGTTCTGTGGCTACTAAACTATTATAAAATATGTTATTAGGTATAAAAACATATAATGCAAATATTATTTTTCTATCTTTTTCTTTAAAATTTACTCTTTTTATAACACCATAAAATAGCACATAGCTTGCAAGAGTTAAAAACAAATTAATAAGCTTTGCTTTAAATAAACTTGCTCCAAAAAGTTTAAAAACTCCTCCCAGTAGCATACAGTATCCCACCGTTGTATAAGTATCTCCCCAGGGAAAACCATTTGCTATGTCTACTGATAATTTATAATAATAGTCAAAATCTGAAAATGGTTTGGTATTTACATGCAGTACCCATAATATGCATGATATCATTCCCAAGGCCATTATAACTTTATAATAATTTTCATTTTCTAAAATAAGCTTTTTCATATTCAATTATTTCACCATCTTCTTTGCTCCAATATAAGTAATCCAAAAATATCCTCCATAGATTATAATAAAAATAAGCGTGGTTATTAAAAGCTGCTCTGTAACATTATTCGTTCCAAGGCAATTTATTATTACCTTGGCTACCCTTAACCCGACAATAGAATGAATTAATGCTAAAAATAGCGGCATCATAAAATAAATTGCTGTTTGTTTAAGTATTGTCTTATTTAACATTTCATCATCTACACCCATTTTTTTGAGAAGCTTGTATCTTTCGATGTTATCTGCCGACTGAGATAACTGCTGAAGGGATAATATTACTGCTGATATTATTAAAAATGTCACTCCCATATAAAGAGCCAAATAAGAAATTATTCCAGCCCTTCCAAAAGTACGTGCTATTAATTGTTCTCTAGTTGAACATATACAGGTTGTTCCATTTTCTTTGTTATCATCAAGTGTATTTATTTTCTTTAAAAACTCCTTATCTTTCTTAGACTTATCTCCTTTAAAATTAATATTTAAAAAGCCTAAAGCTGGAGTTAATCCACCTGTTAGCTCATCTCTTACTATAAAGGTACAAGAATTTATTTTAGCAGGAATAGCATCCATAGTAAACTGCATAACAGGTTGTTTCGAAGGTATTAATTCTTGTCCATCTACTTTGATTTTTGTTTTTTTATCCATTGCTTTCTGAATAGAAGGCAATAGTTCCTTTATATCTCCAAATGCTGCATACTCTCCCCTATTTAAAGTTATACCTTCCTTTTTATAAAATTTCATAATACTATTAAAATCAGACAGCTTTATTATTGTTATTAAACTATCCTTTTTAACAGTTACATATGAGCTTTTTTTCTCACCTTCATCCTTACCAATATAAGTTTTAATGCCTAATTGCTCATCTTGATTTTTGTTATAATATTCATAATAAGTAACGTAATCTTCTGCATAATAACTTAAATTTATATTTTTATTTAAAAACTCATTTATTGGAGGTTTGCCAACATAAAGTAAATTAATATCATATTGTGGTGAATCATCTATATTTTTATTTAAAGTTTTGCTAATGCTAAACCCACCTGCTAACATACATATTGACATAAATATCATTAAGCATACGAAGGACATGGACACAAATGTAGTGTTTATTCTGCTGTTTATCTGCCTTAATAAAAAAGTATTTAATTCTTTTAAATATACTCTTTTACTATTTTGAACTAATCTTAATAAAAAACCAGATAAAGAGAAGAAAAACAAGAAAGTTCCAATTACAGCCAGTATTATGGGTATAAAGATAGTTCTATCTACAAATATTATTCCTGAATTTTTATCTAGAATTATAAAATAAGCTGTTGCTATACAAATAATACTAATAATAAATATTATCATTGAAGTTTTTAAGTTCTTTACTTTTACCTTTTCATTTTTTCTTCCATCTGTTAACAGGTCAATAAGTTCCAGCTTTGTTATGGATATAACATTAAATATAAATACAACTAAGTATATTACTACAAAATAAACTATAGTTTTTATAAATGCTCCACTGGAAAATATAAATTTAAAACTTTCCAGTTCCACATGAAATAACTTTGCTGTAAAAACTGACATGCCTTGAGATAAAAATACTCCTAAAAATAACCCTAGCCCTAAAGAAAATACTCCAATTAGAATAGTTTCAATTAGTAATATATTTGATATTTCTCTATTTTCAATACCCAGAGTTAAATATATCCCAAATTCTTTTTTTCTGCGTTTTATAAGATAGCTGTTGGCATATATTATTAAAAACCCAAGAACACATGATATAAAAATAGAAACTATGGCCATTAACTCATCTATTTTCTGAAAATTTTGAGCCTCATATTCATTAAGCTTCATCATAATTTTTTGGGAGCCAATAGAATTAAAGGTGTAAAATATACATACTCCAAATACTAAGGTTAAAAAGTATATAGTATACTCTCTTAAACTTCTCTCCATATTCCTTTTAGCAAGCTCAGTGTACATCTCTTAAGTCACCCCCAAGAAGAGATACTACTTCTATGATTCTGTTGAAAAATTCCCCCCTGGAATCCTCTCCTCTTATGATTTCATTAAATATTTTACCGTCCTTAATGAATAATATTCTTTTTGCGAAGCTAGCTGTAAAGGGGTCATGTGTTACCATCATTATTGTAGAATTCCTTGTTTTATTTAAGCTTTCTAAACTTTCAAGAATGGTTTTAGCTGCCTTAGAATCCAGTGCCCCTGTTGGCTCATCCGCCAGTATTAAAGACGGATTTGTTATAATTGCTCTAGCTGCTGCAACCCTCTGCTTTTCTCCTCCAGATATTTCATAGGGATACTTATTTAAAATAGCTGTTATATTTAGTGTTTCAGCAACTTCCTTTACTCTCCTATCAATATTTTCACTATCTATTTTCATTATACTAAGTGCTAAAGCTATGTTTTCATAAGCTGTTAAAGTATCTAATATATTAAAATCCTGAAATATAAAACCTAATTCTTCCCTTCTAAATTTAGCTATTTCCTTTTTATTCAGTTCAGTGATGTCCCTATCACCTATATAAATATGTCCACTAGTTACCTTGTCTATTGTTGAAATGCAATTCAATAAGGTTGTTTTCCCACTGCCGGAAGCCCCCATAATCCCTATGAACTCTCCCGCATAAACTTGAAAACTTATATTATTAATTGCTTTTGTTACCACACCACTACTGCCATAATATTTTTCTATGTTTTGAACCTTTAATACCGTTTTATTCACAATTGCCTCCTCATAACCATGTTTTCTAGAAACATAAGTACTCTACATGTATATATTAGTGTTTTTTATGGATTTAAACCATAGAATAACACAACAGAAAACTAACAATTTTGTCACTTAAGCAGCGAATCAGCATGATTCTTTAGAAATATTAGATAACACAGTTTATAAAGCTTATATTTCAATAAAAAAGTTTAAGGATACTTATAGCAATAGGGTAATTCTTATATTCACAAAGAATCACCCTATTATTCATAAATTCACATGAGTTCACCTAAACTAAATACATATTATTTTTAGGGAATAGTATAGATACAGTGGTTCCTATCCTATCTTTAGAAGTTATATTAATACCTAATCCCAAACTATCACATAGCTTTTTACTTAAGTAAAGACCAAAGCCTGTGGATTCTCTGAATTTTCTACCATTTTCACCAGTGAAACCTTTATTAAATACACTTACTAATGATTTTTCACTTATGCCAATGCCTGTGTCACTTATATTTAAAATTATCTCGCCATTATTATTTTTACCTTCAAATAGAATTTCACCTTCAGCTTTTTCTATGTATTTAATGGAGTTACTTACTATTTGATGTAAAATAAATTCAATCCACTTCTTGTCACAAAAGACAAATTCCTCACATTTTATAATTTTTACTTTTATATGCCTATCAATAAGCGTGTTAGCGTTTCTAACAACTACATTATTAATACTATCCTTAAGGTTTAACTTTTTAATTATGTAATCTCTATCCACTTGACTACTTTTGCTATAAAAAAGGGACTGATCTATATAGTTTTCTACTTTCTCTATTTCATCTAAAATATTAGAAGTTACTTTAGATTTATTGTTATCAATGATTAATTTAACAGCTGCTATAGGTGTCTTTATTTCGTGTATCCACATTTCTATGTATTCTTTATATTCCTGCTTATCACTTATAAACCTTCCTATTTCATCATTCATTGACTTGTTAGTTTTACTTAAAATATCATATAAAATCTTGCTTTCTAAAAAATCCCCTTCAGAAATAAGCTCTGAAATTAAATATTTCTTATCTAATAAATCTAAATTATCATATACCTTTTTATAATACTTACTCTTAGTAAGGTAATCATAAAAATAAAAACTTATAAATATTGCAAAGTTTAAAATGACTATAAAAATAATAGCATGTAAATCCACTTTTAAAGCCTTTAAAATCAGTAATGTAAATATTAATACAAGAACCTCAATTACAATAAAAATAGACTTTTCCTTAAAATAATCCCCTATTCTCATATTAAAATATACCCCTGTCCTCGCTTAGTTTGAATATAGTCTACTGCTCCTAGATCTTCTAGCTTCTTTCTAAGTCTATTCACATTGACAGTAAGTGTATTGTCATCAACAAACTCTGCTTCTTGCCATAAACATTTCATAATTTCATCCCTTGAAACAATTACCCCACTTTTATTTATAAGAATATGTAGGATTCTACTTTCATTTTTGGTAAGTTCTATTTTATTGTTATTAAACTCTACCTCACTAGTAGCTATATTGTAAACAACCTCTTTATATCTTAGAGAATTAACTTGTTCATTTCCATAGGTCCTTTTTAATACAGCAGCAATTCTTGCTAATAAAATTTGTAAATTATAAGGTTTAGTTATAAAATCATCTGCACCTAGATTTATACTCATAAGTTCATCTAACTCATCATCTCTACTAGTAACTACTATAATTGGTACCTGTGAAACCTTTCTGATCTCTCTACATATATAATGACCATCAAAGTATGGTAAATTAATATCTAATAAAATAATAGATGGATTTTCCTTTATAGCTTCTTCTATTATATTTTTAAAATCTGTTGAGAAAGAGCTTTCGTATCCATATCTATTAAGAAAGGTACAGAGTTCATCTCTTATTCTAGAATCATCTTCTATAATAAATACTTTTTCCATGTAATACCTCCACATTGTGTTATTTTATAAATTTTTATGTAACTTTTGGTATTTTAACATATTTATAATGTTTTTGTATGCAAGCTTCCTTTTATATTTACAGTTTTGAAAGTTGAATTCATGAAAAAACAGCCTAAACAATATCATTACAGAATTGCTCAGGCATTTTTTCTTTAGTTATATTCTTATATTCTCTTTCTACGATTGTTTTACTTTTTCCTTTAATTCTCACAAATTTTTTATTTTATCTATATTTTCAGTACTCAATTAAAATTAATAGTATGGAAAGCATAAATAATTTAATTGTCTGCTGTTATTATAAGAGAAGGATCTTGGTTTTCACTGGTGGAGGAAGGTGATTTCTTGCTCTGCGCAGCCGCATCCTTAGCTTTCTGTTCAAACTTTTTTATTTGTTCCAGTGTATATTTATATGATGCACTGTAGCCGATGCCAAGCAAAGCCTTATCATATCTGGAGAAAGTCATTAAAGCCACTTCGCCGTTTTCACCTTTAATGTTAAATGAGATAGACGGGTCGTTGTCGCTGTAGCCCTGACCATTGTATTCAACCGATGCGACAGCGCCGTGAACGACATTGAGCTTCTCGGCAGTTTTCTTTGCCAGCGCCGCATATTCCTGCGGACTCTCGGCAAGTGCTGCGTTATAAGCTACGGAAACATTTTTGTCCAGTGTTCTGCTATGGGTCACAGCGAACAGGTCACCTGTTACAGAGTCGACTTCAAAGCTGTAACTGCGTTCACCGCCCACCAGAACATCGGCGTACCATCTTGAACGGGGAATACTGTCGGTTGCAGACTGATATCCCATTTCAACCACCTGTCCCTCCAGGCTTAGACCATATACGCTCCACAGGGCCTGAGCTCCGATCTCGGCAGCATCTTTCCTTGCCATGTCCTTGCTTGTCGGTTTTTGATTTCGGTAATACTCAAGATCAATGTCCCTTACCGTATAATTTGCTTTTTTGTAGCCTTCCGGCAGGGTGTTCTTCGCCGTACTGGATGACTGATCCATGTAACTTACGTAGCTTGTGGGAACCGTATTTGTCTTGTTATATTCCGTCGCTGCAGCTACCTGTGTAAATCCCTGAAACATCATTGCGCTGGCCCCAATAATCATTGCAGCTGCTAAAACAGACTTTTGGGCATGTTTACCTTCCGATTTGTTTGTTTTCATGTGAATCTCTCCCTTACTGTTTTAATATTTATTTGTGATCACAAGAACCAGTATATGGGACTTGAATTATAGAATCTTAATCAAGTTATTATTAAGTTGTAAAAGTTATTTTTGCCGTTGTCCCTTCACCAGGACGGCTGATAAAGCTCAGCTCTGCGTTGTGACTAGAAGCTATTTGCTTGCAGAGAGCAAGCCCCAATCCTGCACCGCCGTCGCTCCGGTTTCGTGATTTTTCTCCCCGGTAGAAAGGTTCCGTGATCTGCAAAAGAACTTCGGGAGTCATGCCTTTTCCGTTGTCTTGGACACTGATCATTTTCTTCCCTGCTTCCTTGGCAGCGCTTACAATAATATGCCCACCCTTACCACATGCCTTTATCGCGTTGTCAATCAGATTGATCAGCATACTTTCTATCAGGCATGAGTCTCCATGGATTGTCTCTATTTCACTGCTGAATTCTATCTGAACATCTTTTCCCGCAAGCTTGCTGTGCAGCGTTTGACGGATCATCTCAAAGAGGCTGGATACCTTCAGTTCTTCACAGGTAATCTGATTGTTCTGCAGATTTGCCATTTCCAGCAATTGAAACGCTACCGTCTGCAGGCGGCGGCTTTCGGACATGATATAATTCAGTGCTGAAAGTCTGTCATCCTCAGACAAAACGGCCTTTTGCATGTATTCAGCATATCCGTAGATAGCAGTCAGCGGTGTGCGTAGCTCGTGAGCAAAATTATCGACAAACTGCTGCTTTTTATCTGCAGAGTCCTTAAGTTCCGTCATCTGGCGCTGGATTTCCTCCGCCATGTAATTGAAGCTCTGAGACATTTCGGTAAGCTCATCATGCCCGGATACCGGAAGTCGAGTTCCATATGCACCGTTCGCAATATCTTTGGAGGTCCGAGAAATCTGCTTAAGCGGCCTGAATATCCGGTTCAGCACGAGAAGAAGGCCAAAAGCGAGCAGAACTGAGAGAACAAAACCCGCTAGGAATAATATGTTTTTCAGACGGCTCCATGAGTTTATGGCTTCCGTCGTATCGTAAAGATAAACCAGTGTATAGGAATCATATGGGACTGGAAGTTTTCCTGAGACGATAACATAAGTTTTATCGTCAACTTTCCGTATCGTTGCCAAGCGATTTCCGTTACTCGGCGGCTCCAGGGAATTGCTCTGCAGAACAGTCGCGTTTTTACTGGAATAGACAAGTTGATTGTTTTTGTAAAATACGATCCCCGCCTTGTTATCCCCGGACAGATAGCTGTAAGGCTGAAGCAGAGAACTTAAATAACTGTCTATGTCGGCCTCACGGCTTTTCACGGCTTGTAAATCTTTTATCAGAGCAGATGCGATAAAATAGTGCTCGCTAAGACTCCTATCCTCCGCGCGGTTCACCGTATCCCTGAACATTGCAACGGAAACAATAAAGATACCCAGGTAGAAGAAGAAAAGAAAAAGCGCAAGAGTTGTTAAAAATGTCCTCTGCTTCATCGGCTTACCTCCAGACGATAACCTAGCTTGTACACGGTTTTTATCCTGTCTTCCCAGCCCAGCTTTTTCCGCAGTTTTTGTATATGTACGTCTACGGTCCGAGTGTCTCCTTCAAAATCGTAACCCCAAACCAACTCCAGCAGTCTTTCCCTGGAGAGCGCAATATTACGGTTGTTCACAAGGGCTTCTAATAATTCATATTCCTTTGGTGTGCATTCAACCAACTGTCCGTTATGAAATACCTGATGGCTGCTAAAATCAACTTTTACGTTTCCTGCTTCAAAACAGCTTGCCGTTTTCTGCGTCCTACGCAGAACCGCTTCCACTCGTGCCAGCAATTCCAGCATTTCAAAAGGTTTTGTCAGATAATCGTCCGCTCCCATTGAAAAGCCCTTGATACGATCAGGCAGGCTGTTTTTCGCAGTCAGGAAGATTGTGGGCGTTTCATTTGCCTGCTTTATCACCTCAAATCCATCAAGCTCCGGCAGCATAATATCCAAAATCATCAGATCGTAGGATTGACGCTGTATTTCAGAAACGGCGGCTTTCCCGTCGAAAGTCGAGGTGCATTGATGCCCCACAAGTTGCAGGTTCCTTTTTACAAGCTCATTAATTGCCGCTTCGTCTTCAACGATTAAAATTGATGCCAAATTGATTCACCTCCTTACTTTAATAATATTATCAACGTTTTGTTATGGAGTTGTAAAGTATAGATTATTATCACCCCGGCTTATTGGTCATCAGCTTATTGGGAATGCCGGATTTAGTTAATGGTCTTAAAAATGTTGATAAATCTTTTTATTTTATAAATAAAGCAAGACACTCTACGAAATTTGACGCAGGGTGCCTTGGCTTCTATGGAATATCAAATTTTTTTAATTGGATGACGTATAATAGTTTTCCATTTTGATGGTTCAACTTTGCGGGCATCCGAAAGATAGATTTCATGATGTAAGCGTGTATCTGTCAAATCATTTGTGTATCCGTTTTTACGTAAATATTGATCCATAATGGCAACGGTGGCAGGTTCGTCATCAAACGGACCTATGTGCATAATTTGAACGCATAAACCTTCATCGAGCGTCAAAAATTCCGCTGAAGAGCAATCTAACTTTTTCTTTTTAGTCGCTTCAGCTACTGCCCAATCGAAATCATCTTTAGCAACAAAGTCCGGCAGGCGTATAACAGAAATCCAGTTAAACGAGTCCTTGTTTCCATAGTCAACACCCTCGACATTATCCTGCCACCAGAAACCTTCCAGCGGAGGCACAACAAATTCAAAAAAACCGTCTATTATGTGCGGACCTTTATAGCTCATCTTTATGGTATATGCAATCGCATAAAGAATGCCGACAGCCTGCTGATATGCGCCGCCTTCATGATTGGGGTTTCCTTTGCCTCTTATCGCAATATAGTTTGCGGCCGCAACAGTTACTATTCCCGGTGTGTTCTTAGGCATATAAAACTCTTTGTACTCTTTCTTAAAATCAAATATTTTCATAATCACACCTCTCCTTTTACAAAGGAACCTACCTCGATCAGATTTCCCTCTGGGTCTGCAATGTAGCAAGTACGCTGCCCCCAAGGTTCTGTAGTCGGTAGCATCACAGGCTGTCCGCCCTTTGCAGTAATTTCTTCAAATGTCCTGTCCACCGCATCAAAGTTTTCTACGCTCAGCGCGATTTCAAAATGCCCATTAATGCCTTGAGCATACCCAAAACCTTGCCCGGTCATTTTTTCAAAGTCCTGTCTGCCATAGAAAAGAAATAGCGTTCCGTCCTTTTCCAAATAGACATTGCTGGTATCTTCTGATTCTTTGATTTCAAACCCTAGCACATCCCTGTAAAAATGGATCATGGCTGCCATATCTTTTACAAATACTCCGAATCCATCTAATTTCATTTCATGTCTCCTCCCTTGGTTTTTATAAGGTCATTTTATCACGGCAAACACGACAGCTGTATGTCATGAATTACGGTATTTTTCCTGCATTACCTTACCAAACTGATATAATTCCTCACGAAATTCCACGGGTTCAAGCAATTCTGCCCCTTTTCCGAAGGTCAGAATCCAACTTAAAATATTGTCACGGTCTGCAAATCCAAATGAAAAAAGCAGTGTCCCATCTGGCTGCTTAGTAAAGCTGTCGTGACCGAATTCTTCTACCAAACGCCATTTATATTCGGGTGAAAACAGCGCTTTCACTTGATATGTGTGTGGAAACACCCTTTCAGAAGAAAGGTCCGGCAAGAGAACTGCCCGTTTTTCAAAGTGCATTCCATTTTGAAGTTCGGTCATCCGGTTCAGCTTGAACAGTCGAAATTCCTGCCGTTCCAGACACCATCCCCAAACATACCAACTTGACCACTGAAAGACCAGATCGTATGGCTCAATTATACGCTGACTTTCTCCTTTGGACGAAAAATACATAAAGCTAACCTGTTTCGTGCACTCTATCGCAGCATGAATCAATTCGATTTTTGGGGCCAGCGAGGATTTGTACCAGGACGAAAGATCAATCAGAATATGTGAATCACCAGCAAGCAGATTTGACGCACCCACTGAAAGTTTCTCCATCAGCTGGGCGTAGCGATTTGTACCGCTAACGCTGTCCAAACTCCGAAGCCCTGCTAAAATGGCCTGCATATCCGAAGAGGTAAGCAGAGTGCGGTCAATCTTATAGCCATCTATAATGGATATACCGCCATTTTGCCCCTGTGTTGTCACTAGCGGAATACCCGCCTGACATAGCTGCTCAATATCCCTGTTGATGGTACGACGGGATACTTCAAATTTTTCCGCTAGATAAGGCGCTGTTACTTTTTCCTGTTGAAGCAGAATCGAAAGGATCCCAATCATGCGGTCTATTTTCATCAGCAGATCTCCTTTCCTATATTAATCATCACATGTATTGCCCAATTTGTGGCTTTTATCTTGCCCTGTTCTCACGGGAAGGAATCCGACCCTATAGACTGATTCCCATGCACGGATAAGAACCCGTTCTTATTGTTCACATTGCAACAATCTTTTTCAGTGTATTGGCTGTTCGTATTGTGAGCATTTCTCCAATCCCCGCACTTGCTGTCTTTTTCCACCAGTTCGCCTTGGAATACTTATTTCTGTCAAATGACCAAAAAATAGCATTCTCAAAAATGCTTATCCGTTCTAAATCTTTCGTAGGATCACCTACTTTCTCAGCTATTACTTCAGCAGTCGAAGGCGGCATTACAAAAATTAGATTGTCATACATTTCTTTATCGTCTGTTCCCCACCAAGCAGGGGCTTTTCTCAATAACTTTTCTAATTTATTTTGCAAAATAACGAAAACTGGAATATCCAATTTAAATTGTTCATTTATCATTGATTTGATATCATTTGAAAGAACGATTTCTTCTTTCTCATCACAGGAATAAATAACATTTCCGCTATTTAGATGTGTTAAAACATCTGAATAGCCATGCGCTATAAAGCAATTTTTCAGTTCTGACATGGATATCTTGTTTTTACCACTTATATTTATGCCTCGTAATAAGGCAACATATCTTTTCATACTAATTATCACTTCCTTACAACCGCAATTTATCTCCATAATCCCTGAATCATTTTCAAGAACTTTTTATCAGATTGCTGTTCATTAGTCACAAACCTGCCGTTATAGAATAGTGCATATGAAGTGCATGGGCTGGGAACTGTCTGCGCCTGTTCCTTGGATTTAATATGAATCGTGTGAAAGGGAACATTGTTCTCCTTTGCCACGCCCTCCAGAATCTGCACATATTTAGCGTTGAATGGGCATTGACTGGTATAATACAACACATACCCATCCTCTTTGATGCGCGGATGTCGGGCTGCGTCCTTGAAGCACGGAACATCATGGCCTGAATCAAACGGCAGATACATAAGGTTGATACCGGTATCCGATTCATCTGCCACCAGAAAGCCCTTGTAAGCAAGGTATTTCGGGTCGGATAAGAATGGGCGCTTTTTAGAGGAAGAAAGAACACAGATGCCAGATTTTCCCTTTGTCCTGCTATCATTGATACATGCATATAAAAGATCGTTTGAATAACCATGTCCCTTAAATGAACCAGAAACCCAAAAGCAGTCAATATACATATATCCGTCTGCAACAATTGGTACCCATGCATTTTCTGCAGGGATATACTCAATGAAACACTTTCCTCGCTCAGAGCTTTTCAAAAACACAAGTCCTTCATCAAATTTATCTTTTAACCACGCTTTTTTCGACGATACCTGAACATCATTATTGTTTGATATTGCGCAACAGATGTGTTCTGTTGCGATATTTTCAGCTGTTACTCTTATATATTCCATGTGCCGCATCTCCTCCTGCAATTCAAATTTTCCTACTTCTTCTTCGAGCTATATTTACTACTCCTACGATTGTGTCCCGTCATTTTCTGTAACAATAATCGGCGGAAGGTGCTCTTTCATCATATTCAAAGACAGCAGCTCTGGTTTCCTGACGGTCTTCCAGAACGTTGATATGCATCATTTAGTGCGTTGTTAATCATTTCCTTCACTTTTAGTATAGCACGAATTCTTCGTGTCTATCAATGTAAGGTCAGGTGGCTCATGAGGGTTTCGCGCAGTATGAAGCTGGTCATTTCGGTGTTCAATACCTTAACCAATTTCATTTGATAGGTGACAATGGAAAAGAAACATATTGGGGAATTGCTTGGATTGAATTAAAAAAAGAAAAGAATACATATATAATGCAATTGCGCCCGGAATTAGCTAGTGCTATAAAGGCGCTTCACCTATTTGCGCAGAATACAGATTATGCTATAAATATGCATCTTCAAAAATATGATTTTATACATCAAAAATGTGAAAAACCAGTTTTACTAATGAGTACAGTAAAAACATTTCCACGCGACCCAGTTGTCGCTAAAAAAGCTTTATGCCATGCTGGATTTAAATGTGAATTTGACCCTTTACATGAAACATTTCCGAGAATTATAGATGGGCTTCCCTATATGGAAACCCATCATCTTATACCACTCAAATACGCCGGAGAATTCAGTATGTCAAAAGAAATGCTTCCTAAACTCCTTTGGGATTGTAAATATACAATGCCTATGTGGTACATCGAGGATTCTTTCTGGATACTTAATTTGATTTCCTGCCCAAAACTCTTCAAAGTGATCTTCAAAAATTTGCTTAATTACTCCACTACACTTTTTCATAATATTTATTATCTCAAAAATTTTTGCTTTTTTCTATTGTTATCCACAGTGCTTGCGCACACTGTTTCCTAAATAAAAAGTGACCGATCGGTTGACCGGTCACTTTCTTCGTGGAAAGAGATCTTGCTCTAGTGGTAATAAGAAGACAGTGAAGGAAATATCAGAGGTATTCTTTGACCTTTTCCGCTCCGTTTATCTGTTTGAACAGTTTACCATTTTCACCCAGCTCAGGCATAAGCAGAGCGCCGAATATGAAGGTTAGTAGGCAGCAGGCTGCGAACACAATGAAAATGGCCCCGAAGTTTGTGCTGAATACGGAGGCTATGCCTATTGGCAGCACAAAGCTTATGACGCCCTTGATGCTTTCAGAGAAACCGGAGGCCGTGCCGATGAGCTCGGGACCGAAGTCTCCAGTCATGGTCAGCAGTGGGATACGTCCGATGCAAAGGCCAAGAGAGCCACCGAAGAACAGTCCGCCAAGAATTACGCAGACCCATGTTATGGTTCCGATGGGCACGAACCAGCCAACTAGAATGAATGTGCCGCCACCAATCATGGCTATGGTAAGCAGAATGTTAAAGCGCTTCACAAAGCCAAGTAGTGCCGTCATGATGAATCCGCCTGCCATCAGGCAGATGTTGAAAGCTGTTCCCATAATAGAGGCTTCGGAGGGGGACAGTCCCTTGCCGACGAAGGCATTTATCATGTAGCTGTTGAGCGTCATGGAGGCGGTCATGGCTAGACTGTATGCAAGAATAATCAACCAGAGATGCCTGCTCTTGTAGACCCTTGCGGCACCGTCCTTGGCGTTTAAAGCAGATGAGGCTGGAAATGCCTGAACGAACGGGCCTTCGTGGCCGACGACTATCCAAATAAGAAGAAGTACTGCATAGGCGATAGCCACGATCAGAAGAGCTGCTTGAATTCCGAGCACTGCGCCAAGAGCAAAGCCGCCGGCAGAACCGATGCCGGCGCCAGCCACGAAAAATGAGGTGGCTGTGCCCACCTTCTCAGGAGGATACCAGCTTGCAACGACCTTGGGGGCCGCCACCTGGCAGATACCTACGCTCAGAGAGGCGAGGAAGGTGAGAATGACGGTGGGAATGAAGGAAAGGACAAATGCGCGGGCAACAAACAGCGCAACTCCCATAGCCAAAAAGATTATTATGTTCTTGCGAACATCCTTGGTATCGAGTATGCGCCCAAAAATGAGTCCTGCAAATACACCGACCAGTGAGGTGATGGAGGTCAGTGTTGTAAGTTCTGTCTGACCGATGCTGAAAACCTTCATTGCCGAAATGGCGCAGGCGGGGTAAATGATAAGATTAAACGTCATAAGAGCCATGAAAAGTGTGAAAAACATCACAATCAACCATGGACGACCGGTATTATCTTGAGTGTTGCTCATAGTATTTACCTCCAGATATTATATTTACGGAACGTCCCGTGTTTCGGGGCTTCCGCATATGGATTATTAACATTTGGGCGAAGTCTCGAAGGCTGCGCCCAAATTTGAGACATGGTTGGGAATTAAATTGGCTTATCCCGCGGGCTTATTTCGCGTCGAGTATGCTTTCCTTAACAAGGCTCTTGAGAATGGTTATTTTGTGAGCGTTGTATCTGAGGGCAGAAGCATCCTTCACAGCGATAACCGCAGCCTGCTCGGCGGTGTCCTCGGTTATTTCCCTGCCCTTTAGGAACTCCTCTACTTCCACAGCGCGTCTAGGCATGGGCGATACTCCGCCGAATACCAGTTTGGCCCCGGAAATCCTGCCGCCGTCCTGCTTGATAGCGCTGGATACGCCGACGATGGCGAAGTCCACCGCGTCGCGCAGACGGAACTTCTTGTACTCGCCCTTGACAGTGCTGTCAAGAGGGATCTGTATTTTTGTGACTATCTCGCCCGGTTCCAGCACATCAGAGACCTTGGGACTGGTGCAGCAAAGCTCCTCAGCGTCTAGAGTACGCTTGGTTGTGATAACCTTCGCACCTAGCGCTATGATGGTTGGAGCAATGTCGGAGGGGCTTACGGCATAGCAACCGCAGTCCATACAACGCCCTGCCTCGGAAACTGCCTCTTCGGGACTAAGGGTCGCGGAGTCCTCTACGTCCAGAGCGCGTTTGCCGATAGGTAGCTCCTTGTCCTTGATGCCAGTGCGTTTCTCAACGCCCTGCGCATCAAAGTGCAGCACTCTCTGCTCGCCTCTGACAATCTCCATGGGATAGCCCAGCTCGCGGCTGATGGCCTTTGCAGCGGCAGCGCCGCCAGCGATTGCGCGGATGGCAATATTAGGGCCGGTAACCGCGTCGCCTGCTCCGTAAACGTGCGGCATGACGGTCTTGAAGGTCTCCTCATCTGCGCTGATGAGTCCTCTTTCAGATTTTATCTCTGCCGCGAACTTTTCACCCAGAAAGTCCAGGTCTACTCTCTGACCGATGGCGAGGAGAATTGTATCGGCAGGAATGACTTCCTTGTCATTCTCGTCATATACAGGGCTGAAGCGACCCATTTCGTTGAACACGGAAACGCACTTCTTTGTCTCAAGACCTACGACCTTGCCGTTTTCCTCAACGATTTTATTAAGTCCGCGACTGTTGATAATGGTCACGCCCTCTTCTCTGGCGCGCTCTATCTCCTCACTGGTGGCGGGCATTTCATTTTCATTTTCAAGGCAGCACATGGTGACCTTCTTTGCGCCCAGACGCACGGCCGTCAGCGCCACATCCATTGCCACGTTGCCACCGCCGCAGACGAGGATGTTCTCCCCGAAGGCAGCCACCTTGTTAAGGTATGTATTGACCTCAACAAGGAAGTTCAGGCCGAACTGGGTCAACTCTTCGCCATGGATGCCAAGAATGGGCTGTTTCCACGCGCCGGTGCCGATAAACACGTTGTCGTACTTTTCGGCGATGGACTCCATGATAATGTCCTTGCCGACCTCTACAGCCAGCTTGAATTCAACGCCCATCTTTGCTAGAGCGTCAACATACTCCTGAACTATGGATTTGGGCAGACGGTAGTGGGGTATGCCATACATTAGCACGCCGCCTGCCTTCTCCATCTTGTCAATGACGGTGACGCTGTGTCCCGCCTTTCTCAGATAGTAGGCTGCGCACAGGCCGGAGGGGCCGGCTCCTATAATGGCAATGCTCTTGCCCGTCTCTGTCTTAGGAGCAGCATAGAACTTATTGCTGTTCTTAAGGATGTAGTCTCCGACTGTGCGCTCGACGCAGTGGATGCCCACGCTGTCGCCGTGCTTGCCCTGATTGCACTCGTCCTGACAAGGATGAGGGCAAATGCGGGAGGTTATCATCGGCATGGGGTTGACACGCATGATTATCTCAGCAGCTGCGTCCCGGTTGTTATTACGTATCTCGGCCATGTAGGCGGGAATATCAGTACCTGCGGGACAGGCCTTGAAGCACTGGGAATTGCATATCTTATAGCCGCCGAAGATGGAGTGGTATCTGTTTTCTCCGTGGACCGCGTAACACTCAGTGCCGCACTTGCGAGCGCAGTTGATTCTGCCGGAGGCCTCGTTGGGGTAGCGGTAAAACCAGCAGCGAACGTCCTGACAGATGTTGCCGCCGATGGTGGCGCTGTTGCGGATGATGGGCGTTGCCACGCTGTGAGCGGCCTCGGCCAGTACGGGGAATTCTCTCTTCACGTCCACGTTCTCGCATACGGCGGTCAGGGTAGTCATGGCTCCGATGCTCATAACGCCGTTTTCAACGCTAATGCCCGTGGAGCCTTCGATGTTGTTTATGTCTATCAGTATTTCGGGCCGAACGGGGAGAATCTCCTTCTTCAGCTTTCCGAGAAGGTCGGTGCCGCCGGCAATGAATTCGGAGTTTGCACGTTTGATCTTTATCTCTTCGGCTTCTTGAAAGCTCTCGGCTCTTTCGTAGTTAAAAGTATTCATGTTTTTTCCTCCTCTCTTACTATTTACCTAAGGCCTTAAGAATTACGTCGGGTGTGGCCGGGTAGGTAGAAACATCTACACCTATGGCATTGGATATTGCCAGCATTGCCGCGGAGGCCGCGCCGCCGCCGGAAATTTCGCCGATGCCGTGAGCGTGGTACTGCCATGTATCGAACTGAGACTGGTTGAACAAGTAGTCGAATTCGGGGAATTCGTTGAAGGGGCGGGTCTTGTACTCCAGCATATCAAAGGTCATGGTGCGTCCGGTTTCCTTATCCACAACGTGCTCCTCAAAGAATGCTGTGTCCAGACACGCGGAGCCTATGCCGCCCTGCACCTGCATTTCCAGCGTTGCGGGGTCGATGACCTGTCCAGGGTCGGTGCCGACCACCATCTTGAGCACCTTGCTCTTGCCGGTTTCGGTATCCACCTGCACCTCTACGAATACCGCCACGCAACTTGGCGTGGAGAATTCTTCAACGTGCTTTCCATAGCCTGTTACGGTGGTCCAGTAGTTGACCAGATCACCAAGTCTTATCTTCTGACCGGGATGGAGCTTGGAACAGATGTAGTTATCCTTTATCTCCATGTTCTGCCAGCTACATCTGAGAGGAACCTCCGCCGCCTTGAATATCTTTTCCTTCGCGTCATCGCAGGCATTGGCTATGGCATGACCCAGAGTCATGGTGCCGCGGGAGCCGCCGAGGGAAACGCCGGTTGGGCTAAAGATGGTGCCGGAGGGTACCATGACCACGTTTTCATAGGGGATGCCGAGACTCTCTGCCACTATCTTCTGAGCGTTGGAGCGCTGACCGTTACCGTTTTCAGTTATGTCGGCATGTAAGGTGGCTATGATGGTGTTGTCCAGCAGACCCGGTGTCAGTCTGACATATGCCTCGCAGCAGTCCTCGCCAACGTCCGCGTTGCCGATGACGGAGCAGCCAACGCCGGTGACGTAGCGGCCGTCTGCGGAAACGGAGGTGGATATGCCCCAGCCCTTCCACTTATCGGCCCAGCCGAACTTTTTGGCGGTGTCGCGTATCATCTGATCGTACTTGATGCTGTGTGCTCTCCATGGCAGACCGTCACGCCAGATGTAAATGTCGCCGTCAGATACATAGTTCTTTGCAAACACCTCCACGGGGTCAAAGTTACCAGCGCGCGCCACGCGGGTAACGAGCATGGACAGGCAGGAGTTCAGTTCCTGACCGCCGTAGCCGCGGACTATGCCGGCAGGTTGCTTGTTGGTGACAACGATGTCAGAGTTGAGGTCCCAGTTTTTGCACTTGCCCATGATGAGCTGAGTTTCGCCTAGACCAACGCCCACGTTGCCCTGAAGGTTGTCGTTGAAAGCTCCGCCGTCTATTTTCCAGTCACCCTTGAAGGCACGGATTATACCATTTTTGTCGATACCCATGCGGGCATGTACCTGAGTGCCTAGACGGGTCTGATAGTTGGTCATCTGCTCAACCTTAGTCTGATAGACCTTGACTGGCAGCTTGGTGACGTAGGACAGCGCCGCTGCAGTGGAGGTTTGGAAAGTCATGGACTGCTTATTGCCGTAAGAGCCTCCGGTGTGAAAAGTGTACGGCTCATACTTGATGCCAGGCAGCACTGACTCGTTGACCAGCTTCAGCAGGAAGGCTGACTGAGAGGTACCCCACAGGCTGAATTTGAGACCTTCCTCCCACTTTACGATAACTCCGGGAGGCTCTGGAGCGTTCGGGGCGCACATACCCATGAACTCGATGGTGTCCTCTGCCTCGAAGTCGCACTCCTCGGTGAAGGCCTTGTCCACGTCTCCGCGAACCAGATGCCAGAACTTGCCGTCGAGTTGCATCAGCTCAAGGCCGCCGGGCACGATGTTGTCTTTAAACTGTTCGTAGAGCTGAGGAGCGCCCTCCTTGACCGCGGAATATGCGTCGTAGACAGCTGGGAGCACCTCATACTCCACCTCAATGAGGTCAATGGCCTTTGAGGCCATCTCCATAGTGTCGGCGGCGATAAGAGCCACCGCGTCACCCACATAGCGCAGGTGCTTATCCAGAAGAGGCTTGTGGGGAGGCCAGCCCATCATAGGGTTCATGTGTATGGCGTTGAGATCCTCGTAGGTTAGGACAGCGCGGACTCCGGGAAGAGCCTTTGCCTTTTCCACATCTATGGACTTTATCATGGCGTTAGGGTAGGGGCTCTTTTTGGTGGTGCCGTAGATCATGCCGTTCATCTTGTAGTCGTCTGTGTAAACGGCGGATCCGGTGACTATCTCTCTTGCGTCCTTACGGGTGCAGTTCTTGCCAACATATTTGTATTCCTTAGGATCCTTTTTCAGAGGAAAGTATCGCTCTGTGCTCTCCACATACGGTTCCTCGGGGATAGGATTATTTATACCATTGAGTAACGGCTTACCCATTATGACTCCTCCTTCAGTGCAATCTTCTCAATTGCATTTAATACATGATACTGGCTAATGCAGCGGCAGTAGTTTCCGGACAGTGCATCCTCAATCTCTTTTCTGGTGGGATGGGGGTTTTTCATCAGGAGCGCCTTGGTCGTCATCAGCACGCCCGGTGTGCAGAATCCGCACTGGAAAGCGTATTCGTCTATAAATGTCTGCTGAAGTGGGTCAAGCTCGCCGGTATGGGGATCCTGCAGTCCCTCGACCGTGATAATATGCTTTCCGTCGCAGTTGATGGTCAGTGTCATGCATGACGAAACCGCATCGCCGTCGATGATGACGGTGCAGGCACCGCAGGCACCTTCGTCGCAGGATTTTTTCGTGCCCGTCAGCCCCAGACGCTCTCTGAGCGTTTCGAGCAGCGTCTCCTCCGGTCTCACCTGACCGAATTTCGTGCCCACGGAAAACTCATAGCAGTTTCCGTTGACATACAGAGTACAATATTTTACTTCCATTCTGTGTTACAGCCTCCTTTATGATTTATTTGGACTTGAAGTATGGGCTCATCATATTAAATTGAACAAATCGGAACTGTTAGCCAACGCTTCATTTATAAAATAAACCTTTTGTTAATTTTCTTCAATCTCGTGGATGTGACCCATGTAACACTCGGCGAAGATTATTTCTTGGTGGCATTTGCGTACAATAACTGTCAAAAAAACGCAGTCATGTACCACCAGCTTAGCTGGTGGCTTGATTAAGCCCTATAAGGGCACATTACTGGCGGCGCTACTCGCGCTCTGAAAAAACCGCCAATCGCAAAACATTTTCAGCGGCCACCCCTGGGTGGCTATTTTATTTGCTTCCTTTTGCTGACTCACCCGTGAACGGGTCTATATATTCTTTCATACTTATCTGTTCTGCCAGTTCATCTTCCTGCAATTGATTCTGTATATACTTCGTTATTGCATTCTTGTTTCTTCCTACAGTGTTGGATAAGTCAGAACCCTCTCGGGTTCCTCCTCTCCTAAGAACCGTGCTTGAAGGTTTCCCTTCACACGGCTCACGCATTCTTAACTATCAAATCCTTGGTCAATTTGGACTTGAAAGCGGCAGTTCTTTTGTATGCTATCTTTTTGGCATTTCTTCTATTTTCTTGCTTTATCAAGAAATATGCTTTGTCTTTATATGGGTTCATATCAAGTTTGAGTCTTTCATGTCTGACTATTGGTTTATCTGAAGGTCGAGTCAATGTAACTTTTTCATCTGCGAAAATCCAGTTTCTTGAGCCTTTAGATGTCCAATACCTCTCTTTTATCCAGTTTGCTCCTTTGTTTGGATGTCTTCTCTTTGCCCATTTCCAGATCATGATGAACAACCGATGATTCAGTTTTTCAAAAGTCTTTTTTGAGCAAACGGGTTGATGATAATTACACCAGCCATTCAGGACTTGGTTTAATTTGAAAATTAAGAATTCCTGCTTTGCTGTCCTATTCTCATGAATAACTTCACTAATCTTCTTTGTTACCTTGTTTATAGATTTGATTGATGGCTTAATTATTAACTTGCTATTATACTTCCTGAAGTTCCAACCTAGAAAATCAAAACCGTCATTTATATGAGTTATGGATGTCTTTTCCTTGGAAAGCTCGAGCCCTCGCACTTTCAAGAATTTGCTTATTATTGCTTTTATTTGTTCAAGAACATCTTTATTATTTGCTGTTACCACAAAGTCATCTGCATATCTTACGATATGCAATTGATTTGGATTATTCCGCGAGTGGTAACTAATTTTACCTTTCTTTGTAAGAAAAAAGTGTCTGGCTATTTCGTGTTCAAGTCCATCTAATGTAAGATTTGCTAGCGTTGGGCTTATTGTACCGCCTTGAATCGTTCCCCGTGTAGTTGGAAAGAGCTGTCTCCTGTAAACAAAACCTGCCTTGAGGAATTTCTTTAGTACAGTCACATCAAGCCGTATATTATCTAACATCCATTGGTGACTTATATTATCAAAACACCCTTTTATATCTCCTTCGAGAATCCACTGTCCACTTCTTTTGGACGATAGTATTGTGAAGAGTTGCTCCATTGCGTCTGCACAGTTTCTGTATTTTCTGAATCCGAAGCTATTCTTATCCCCGATGGTTTCACTTATAGGTTGCAACGCGTAAAGAAACAGAGTTTGCATTGCTCTATCCTTCATAGTAGGAATACTCAACGGTCTAAGTTTCCCATTTGCTTTCTTGATATGGATTCTTCTTGTCGGCATAGGTTTGTAGCCTTTTGCGTTCAAGTTAAATATTGCTTGATACTTTTGTTTGTCGGTTGACCAGAGTATTTTGTCCACTCCTGATGTTTTTCCCCCTTTGTTGCTGGTTATTTTCCGTACCGACATCGCCTTAGCATAAAAAGAATGCGTAATTAAATACTGGAGCCTTTTTACTAGATTCCAGTTCCTATTTTCTGCTGCCTTTACGATCCTGAGTTGAAGTCTATTAACATATTCTTCTGCTAATTGCCAGTCTATCGACTGCCAGCTCTTCGCGTACGAACTGTCTGAACGGTTCTCACTTTTAGTGCCATTGAATCCATGTTCATTCATAGTAATTCATCTCTCTCCTGTAATAGAATACGTGCCGAAGTCTGCAATCTTTCGATTAGAACAAATTTTGAATTCTTATGCCCCATATTACATGAAGCCATTCGCTTTTTCGGCATCCTTTACCCTCTGCTCATTGTACATTTCTCACGATTTGCCTACCATTACTGGAGAACATAGGGCTTACCCTTGTCCTGACGTCTGAATAATTATGATTCACTTAGGATGTATCCATAAACCGATAGGATTGAGATTTTATCTCTGTCATCTTATTACCGCACGTAAACAATTGCGGCAATCATCCTATGTTCCCTATTTGGGTAAGGCGCATCGTCTATAATTTCGCCTTTCTATACTTGACGATTCTGCAATACTTCACTTAAGTTATCCATATGAATCTTTCCTAGTTGCAGTTGCGGCTATAGATGCCGTACTTGCCCCGTTGTTCCAATCTGCTTAAAACCTTCAAATTGCTTCGAATGCTCCGACTAGTAGGAATACCCGAAGATGAACGGGTAATGCTTTTAGCATAATTCAGACGACTCCTCTAAGGTCGCACGTCCACATAGTACCCTCTGCACCAGAAATGTCTGTTCCCATACTTATATTTCATATTTGCAAATCTATCAAAAATCATCAAACTGCTTTTCCCTTTTAATATCCCCATGAATTTTGATACACTCATC